>Ga0116231_10005437_pt1 | contig 25098 bp, 15 predicted proteins | sample S1TSphgellanicum_2_FD_89695 | JGI IMG/M metagenome (GOLD analysis project Ga0116231, IMG submission 89695) | Host-associated microbial communities from peat moss isolated from Minnesota, USA - S1T2_Fd - Sphagnum magellanicum MG | ecosystem: Host-associated > Plants > Peat moss > Unclassified... | reverse complement strand
TGAAAAAAAAGGAAAAAAAAAAAAAAAATTAAAATCCCCACAGGGAAAAAAAAAACTTCAAAATGGGAAAAAAAATTTAAAATCCCCCCCCCCCCCCCAACATGATAATCTCTAAATTGTTTTTATGCATGTACCTATGAAAAACCAACTGCAATAACTACTTTGAAATGAAACTTGCAGTTAATTAGAGTGCTAATTAACAAAGCCTCTCAACAACAATATTGTCATAGGTTTAAGAAAATTCTACCCATGATGTAATTGCACACCCATTTTCACTTCCAATAGATAGATTGATCACATGTATTTAACTGAATTAATAAGATTCATGCAATGCAACAGCATGTGCAGCACTAGCAGCATTCTTCGTCTTCGTCTTCTTCTTCATCTGGATCACAGTGTGATGGGTCTGGTGATTTCAACTTCGAAGAGATTCTTGTCAAGGGAATTCTGGTGGAACCTGCAAAAATCACCAACTGCCAACTTACCATCCTTCACAAAGTGAGACCACCCCTCACATATGCTTGATGTCCATGCTGTAGGTCTCCAGACTACTGGCCAGTCTATCGGCTCATTATGCTGTGCAATAGCACCTGCACCAACACCTGAGTGTGGAGAAGAAGTAGAAGAAGAAGCAGCAGCTGAAATGTTATGTCCATCAACTGCCACTTTTGCTCTTAAAATCAAAGTCACAGCTTCTTTTGGCAGGTGCTTGCTAATGACCTCCGGAAGCACCTGAAAAAAAACACACACACACACATTGATTCCAATAAAACTCATGAGCTCTTTGGAGTTTGATTACTTAAATTGCAGAATGTATCCATCATATCTAGTGTAATAGGGTAAGACAAATATATGTGATGAAGCACTGCAGAGTTGAATCATCTCTTTGAACATGCAAATTTCGTGATAGAATTTGCATCAAACCAAAAAAATTTGTGATGATGATGAGTAAGGGAAGTATTATATTCTACTCACAAGCTGCACCTGCTGCTGCTGATTATGATTTTCCGCATCACTCCAATCCACGGAAAACTTGCAATCCACAGCAAACTTGGTTAGGGTAACCCAAAAATCTGGAACTTTGCCTACCACTACTGCAGTAGTAGCAGCAGCTACGGCTGGAGCATTCCTCGACCGGCCGGGGATCTGCACTAGTGCGCCGCAATTTGCAACTTCCTCCTGCTGACCTGCGTGAGGAGGAGCTGTTGCAGGCAGCAGCAGTAGATCATCCTGATGTACACAGAAAAAAATCCTATATATATACATAATTATCAAAGCTCAATTCTTAACAAATTAGGCGAATTGTTGTGTAGTTATTAAGATACAAAGCTGAAAAAAATATTCATGATTTCTTATATAAATTTTACAGAGCTCTGGATGGACTGCATGCATGCATGTAATGGACAGTATGTGATGTATGATTCCCCATCTGCCAAATTGTGCAATTGAAAATCCTGGAAATTCAGATATTCGACACAAGTACAAAACTCATGACCACGTACATCCCGGCCTGAATCAATACTGCATGAAAAGGTGGGTGCGGGGTACAAAGTCCAGGAGCAGCTGTTGGAGTCGGATGATCCATGAAAAGCTGCAAGAGCACAAGGAGAAGGAAAGGCACGTAGCTGTACTTACATAAGGACAGATCGCCCGGCAAATATGGTAATGGTCGGCCTAGAGGAAAGGGCGTTGATATTAGTGACGACGGCAGAGATGCTGTAGGACCCATAATCGCAGGCACAGGAGGAGGACCCATCGCACTCAACATCATCTGAGGATGAGGACCCATCGTGCCCATGACCGCACTACCAGGATGACCGATGACCGTGGCGTTGCGGATGGTGGTTGTAGCTGCACTACAGTTCTGATGAGGTGGTCCCTTGTAAGATTCAGTAGCAGTAATGGTAGTGTAGGGCACGAGCGGCAATACGATGGGCATCTCTGATGATGATGATGATGCAGATCGGGTCATCAATTGCCGCTTGTATGATCGCAGAGCAGCTGCTCTTGCGTCCTCCTTCAAAGCCTGCAGCTGTTCCGCGCCGCGATGCGGCTCGCCCAATCGGAGATCTTCATGAGCAGCAGCAGCAGTGGATACCGGCAGCATGGTGACGGTTGATCCAATGATCGGAGGAGGTGCAGCTGCTGCTGGTCTGGAAAATGCTGATGCAACCTGCTGCAGCATGCCGGCGCGAGACTCCACGCGGTATTGAAACTCATTCGGACTTGGCCGCGGGGCTTCGATGGGGATGTGACAGCTTATAGGGTATGCTGCAGCTGCTCGCTGGAGTTGCAGTTCCTTAGCTCTAGAATGTAGGAAGGTCCTCCCTTGCACGTCAACATTATGCAGGTGGCCGTTCCCAAGGCGCAACTCTAAGTTTGGTTCTTCATGATCAGTTTGCGGCTGCTTCCTATAAACTGCCTTCCCTGATCTTTTGGACGGCATGGCATGAGCTTGATCAGCCTCCCTCAAAGCTGGGGCAAGAGTTCGGTGATTCAACAGCTTCTCGGCACACGAAAACATCTTGTATCTTTTCTGTGCATGTTTAGGCGGAATTATGGCAACGTCGTGCTGCAGATCATGTCGAATCTCCTCCACACACGACGACGCCTGAACCACCAGCTCCGTGAAGGTCGGCGCGCGAACAGTTTGCTGAAAGATTAACTTCGATTGATCTGCAGCAGGCGCCTCGCATGATCTGTTCCTCGACGGCTGCATGCCAGGAGCGGCCTGCAGAGCTTCCATATAAGACGTAATCAACGGACTTTGCTGAACCGGCTGCAGCTCCACTGCAGCAGCAGCAGGCGCCTTGAGCCTAGAATTCGTTCCAGCTGTTTCGGCCGCCATAGTACTGCAGGGCCCGCGAGGTGCTGCCGGTAGTAGCCGAATGAAATCGGCGGCATTCACGCATAAAAGTGAAGAAGCAGGCATAGCAGCCTGCTCGTCCATAAACCTCCGAATGCGCTGAAAGTCCCATTCATCCGACATTATTGTTATTCTACTGTAGCTGTACTCCTTCACAAAGAGCTGCATGGGAAAGACAGGCCCAGATGATCATCATCAGTATTGCACATCCCACGGGAAGAAGCAGATCAACTTCATGACTAGAACTGCAACAACAAGGCAGTTATAGAAGACGGCATATCGGAAAGGACAACACTACACATCAGCAGCATCGCGAACAAGCAATTTACAAGGCATGAACAGAAGGCGGCAGATTGGATGACAACAGCTGCTGCGCATGAGGAGCAGCAGCAAAGAGCCATGCATGCATGGAAGTAGGGGTCATACCGGCAACTGCAAAAGCAGAGCTCTCGCATCAGACTTTAAGAAGCCAATGAATTCTTTCTTTCTTTCGTCATTTGCAAATGCCCTGCAAAGCAAAAGCTTCGATCTACGCTACTTACCAGCTTTCTTTCTCCCCGTTCACGAAAAGCGCGCCCTCCACTGGTCCGAACACGTCTATTGGGTTTCACCTCCGCAACTCCCCCTTCCCTTCCCTTGCCTTGCACACCTGCTGCTGCAGCTCGGATGCCGATGCGGGTGCGTCTGTAAAGTAGAAAAACAAAACACCCACGAGAGAGAGAGAGAGAGATTGCACCAGGTTGTTTACAGCGACAGCAGCCGTCTCCTTCCCGCGGCGAAGCCTGTAGGTATATATAGATACCGCGCAGTAGGTGCGCATGACGAGGCGGATTCCCCTCACCAAGTGTACGTATCCCGGACGGTAGATGATTCACTATGGATGAATGGAAACTGTCTCTATCACTAAGTTTAACTCCTGCAGCAGCAGCACGACGTCTGTAAGCTCCTGCAGCAGCAGCAGTACGTGCTCATCATGACAATTGGATGAAAGCGAATTGTGAATCAGAATTGTGGTGAAAGGGAAAGCAAGTGCAGTGGATTGATTCCTTGACCAAAGTCCCCACTAGAGTATTCTTCATCATGGACGGACGGACCAGTGAAAACTGTTTCTATCACATGATGTCTAAGAGTCCCTCATACATTACTCACTACTACTCCCTTATGCATGAGTGGAAAGTGTTTCTATCTCTTTGGCACCTGCAGGAGTAGTAGTAGGCCTATACACACATCATCATGCACACAGTTTTTTTTTGTTTGAGAGCATCACAATTTGAAAGCGAAAGCAAGAGAAGAGAAGAGAAGAGCAGAGCAGAGCGGTATGTTTGAGAGCATGGCAATTTGAAAGCTAGAGCAAGAGGGCACTCCATGATGGAAGAAGTCCTGGACAGATTATTCACTATGGATGAATTAATGAATGAAAACTGTTTCGATTACATGATGTGATCAAAAGTCCCTGGTAGATTATTCGCTGTGGATGAATGGAGACTGTTTCTATCACTGCCTCCAGCAGTAGGTGCACATGACAATGGAGGGGATTCCGTGACAAAAGTCCCCCCCCCCATTGATTAGTGATTTATGCAAAGTGAGAAGTAACAAGTAACCCATAACAAAAAAAAATCAAAATCAAAATCAAAATCAAATTAATTGATAATACCTCCATAATATTAATATAGAAATTTTCACATGAATGGAAAACTGTATATCCTAATTTGGCAATTTTGTTGACAGAATTAAATGACCATTTTTTATTTTATAACCTTCAAGCAAGCAAGGTGGGAACCAACAAGCAACCCACCCTACTTAAAGAAGAACTTTTTTCAAAAAAAAATTAGTTTAATAATACACCCAATGAATTAAATATCAGTTTGACAACTAGTGGTATTACTAACACAAGTTACACTAGTTAAAGTATACCAGTTGAGCCCAGTTAAGTTAATCATGGCATACGTCTGCCTGTACATTAATTACACACGATCTGTAGGGCTCTAGCTGCTGCTGCTCAAATTAATCTGCATTAACTAACATCACCAACCCACCATTAACTTAAGTAGATGCCATTTAAGTGACTTCAAACGTACATATGTATACATAGCTCCCGCTGCTGCCTAAAATTTCTTGCATGGGTTTAAATAAAACAAGCTAACTTAGCAGTTGCCAAGAGATTCTTAGAGAAATCTAAGTAGTAATTTCTTACAATATGCTTTGAAAAAAGTTTATCCTTCTAAAGAAAATTCTGGAGTTTGGTATGATGGAATTTCAGTTACTGCAATTCTTCAGATTTTTAATTCTCTTAAATGGGTTTCCTTTTCATCTGTTCAGCCTTCTGAGTTCTTTAATATTAATTTTTCAGCATGCCATGTTTATAGTTTGTAGTCCAAATTAGAGGACCAATGTCTGTCTAGCTTGAGGAAACTTTCTAAAAATTCGAAATGTTAACAGGCTTAGTACACCCACAACAGAAATATATAATTGGTTGGATGAATTTCTCCATGGTTTAAATCGTTGTTTTCTTCCATGGTTTGAAAGACAATTTTTTTTTAATTGTATGGTTGTTTGGCCTTTATCTTGAAGACTTGATCTAGGGTGTTTGATCTAGTTAACCCCTAAACATCAGGGTGAACCAATTTTTGTCCACTTTTCCCCACTGTATTTTAAACTTTCTCCAACATCTACCGGTTAATTTCAAAAGTGGTCCTGATCAAATGTACAAGCCCATAACAAACCTTAACAAAACCTGTTGCTTATAGTTTATATGGGTGCAAAAATGAGAGCTCATGAATATCTTTACGGTAATTTCTTTGTTATGTAGGTCTGCTTGAGAAGGCCTCCCTTCATTTGAGGATCATAGCAGAATAGCCTAAGCCCATAAGCCCAAAAATGAAGAGAGGCCCATGGGAGCGGGCCTTCCATGAAAGCTTTTCTATTTTGAATTGTGGAGGGTCCCTTCCATTTGACAAAAAGCATCCAAACTGGGAGATGCTTTCAAATACAAAGAGAAAAACCTTGGAGTGATAAGTTACGTATGGAAGAAGGTCTCCCCGAACGGGTACCTTCTTGCTTGTGAGACATGGACAATGGAACGGACCCATTTGGAACCCTTCTCCTAAATGGGGAAGTGGCAACAAGCATAATTGCTAGTACACAATATTAATGAACATACAGCAAATACCCCCCTCCCAACTTACCTTAACCATGTGATTACATCATTGGAAAATCAAGACTCCTTGCTTTACTCCTAGTTAATTAAGGCTAGTTTTTACACCCAAAAGGTACACATTCTCCTACTCATCAGCAAATACAACGTTGGCCATGTGCTTAGTTGCCCACATAGTTAACCTAATCCCAAAAATTTTGGCACCAATTTTTAATCTAATTGCATATTTTTGGACTACCCATTCCCTACCCTGATTAAAATTGGAGTGAATGAAATTGTCATAATAATTGCTCTCAATTCATTTTCCATTTCTTACATGTTAGCATCAACCTAATAATCTTTTGATTACAATCCATGGTTATCTATGTTAGCAAAGAGCCTCGAGTGGAAGTCTTTTGATAGGACCCATGGTCACATTGAAATGTTGGCAGGTTTAGCTCATAATACTACACGACCTTATGAGCCAAATGAGTCATAAAGGACCAATTCCTAGTTGCTATAATTGGAACTAAAAAAATAAACCTTGTCTGTGCACCCAAGTATTTCTTTTTTCTACTTTACAAGCACACAAAATTTCAGTGTGTTTTTTTCTCTGAACACTTACTAAAAAACAAAATTGGGAAGATTTTGAATTTTTTTTTCCTAAAGTAAATTTAGCTACTTTTTCTTCTTTTTTTTTGTGTGAAAAAGTTTGCTATATTTTCCTTATAACAAAATTGAAAATGAAAACCCCTGTCAAAATTTATTTTTAAAAAACATTGTAGGTAGGTGTAGTTCTGAATCAAACTTGCCAATTTTTATTGGTTGTACAATGTTCATACTTTTAAATTTTTCAATCTTGGGTTATGTGTGGGTAGATAGAATTGGTCTGGTTTTGAATGGTTTTTTTTGGAAGAATTAAAAATCTAGATTTGGGATTGCAAAGGACCACATTCCATCAAATTTCAAAATTAGTCTAAAAAGGAAGGTAGATTTTTTTTTTTGTGTTTTAATTTGTTTTGTTGTGTTTAGACATCCCAAACCACAATAGCTTCAACTGTGTTGTTCATACCACTAAAAAAGCCCTTAACAAATAGGGAACACCAAGATGATTTCACATTTCATTAATGTAGCTTGTGTTGTTGGCCCAAGTGTAAACTAGTTACACAATTATTATTATTTTTTGAAACCATTTTTAAAAATTTAATTGAATTTTCAATCACAAAAATTACTTAAAATTCAATATCTCCTACACCTTAGGTTAAAAAAATTTCACATCGTTTCATCATGTCCTACTCAATGAAGGGTTTTCAACAATATCAAAAATGTGCCCAAAGTTCCCCATAATTATTTTTTTGAGTTAAATACATTTTTGATGAATTTTTTTTCAATATTCAATGTTTTGATCTATGTTGGAGAATTTACTCAATATTGAAACCAACCTAATGCACCCCTTCTCATTAAGGGCTTTCTAACATTACAAAGAGTGCAACTAGAAGCACCATGATTTGGGATATCTCAACATGATTAATAAACAAATAGACTAATTTAGTTCATAAATAGATAATGGTTAGACCTACAAGGCACAAATAACTGAATTGTTAGTATTTTCATCACGTAAAATTCAATAAAAACTCTAACATTGAAGGAAATTAAGGTTGTTATGTTGGTAGGTTGGAAAGTTCTTGATGAGGTCACGTGCATTATGGTGGTTTTGTATTTTTTAGACCTATGGTGTAGGAGTTACTAAAATTGAAATAATATTTTCTACATTGAAAATTCAATAAAAAATAAATGGTACTTTTAGAGAAATTACAAGATGGTTTTTTTAAAAAATTGTTTGGGTTAGGTGCATTTAGAGGGCTATTGTAACAAAGTATACATCTCATGAGTTGAGGACTACCCCTTTCAACATTTTTCCCATCATTAACACAATAAAAATACCAACATGATGCATATCTGTTATGACATTTCCACATTTTTCTTTGAACATGCAATTTTTGCACTTTTTATTTTCATTCGTTTTTTTATATTTCCTTTTGTTTTATTATTTTCCATTTGAAGACTTCATTCCACAACTTTTTTCATAATTATGCCATTGAAATATATTTCATGTTCATTTTGAATTATCATTGCTTTTTCATTTTCCTTTGACATTTTTCACAAGAAAATAATCAACAAGGTGGAGAAATTACATTAGATATTTTTTGCCAAAAGTAATTTTTTTAAAGTTCAAATTATCTATGTTATATGAAATTAAATCCTAACAATTACTGGCATTTACAATGATAAATAACTCATTTTTTTCTCCTATCTTTATCCCACAAGATTCAACATTTGTGGCAAAAACAATTGTGCAAATGTATGAAGATAAAAATGCTTGAAAAATAAAACGCACACAAAACAAACAATGAGATGATTAATATACCAAAAATCACAAAAAGAAAAACGTAAAGGCCAAAAAAAAAACACAAAAAAGGAACAAAAACAAAACAAAATAAATAAAAAGAAAAACATAAGGAAAACCCACAAAAGTAGGATTAAAAAAAAAAGTGAAAACAAGAAAACCAAAAAAAAAAACAAAACAAAACAAAAACAAAGAAAGAAAAATAAAGCATACCTATTAAATGTTGTCGAAAAAGTTCGTTGTAATGGAAAAAAATTCCTTCTAGACCTACAACAATATAACAACATGTAATGGCCAATGAAAAAAAAGAGTAGAATGATAGTTTATACAAAGGATGGTGGCATGGAGAAGAAGTTTCCTCTCCCACAATTGTTCTGGAGTCTATGGTGTTGTTTCTCCTTTAAAAAAAACCTTTCAACCCTACCTACTACCTTTAGGATTACTACTATTAAATATGTAATATCCTAACTTTGTTACTTATAAATACCTTAACGAGGCATCCAAATATAAATAAACAAATAAACCAATTTTCAAATTACCAATTCTCAATCCAATGGAAACCTCCAAGCAAGTGTTAAACAAAGGTATCACCATAGGTGATATTAAAAAGCATTTAAAGTGAAAATTAGCTTAAAACCCTTCCTAATTTTCATTTTTTTTTCTAATACCCTACTTGTTTTCAATTTTTTCAAAACCACCTCCAATTTGAACTAAACTTGGAACCAACCCCCACACATGAGTTATACAAGTTTTAATTCTTCAAATTATATTATTTTATTTCTTATTTGTTAATTTTGAAAGAAATAAACTTTGAAAGTTTTTTTTAATTAGGGTTAGACATTTTATTTTGGGGATTTTATTTCTTTAGGAATATAGTTTTTTGAATAATAAATTTGGGGGTTGGCGTTTAGCATGTAATGGTTATTTTTAGAACATGTTTCAAGGTGCAAGTTTTTGAGGAAGGTGGGGGTTAGCGAGGTGGACATGCAGTTGATATAGGTGATCATTTTTTTCAAGGTTGTACTAGTAGGTAATTAAAAAAGTTTAAGCTTTGGACTTTGTAAAATTAGATAGGTAGAACTAAATATTAAAATTAAACCCACTAAGGATTTTTTTTTTTAACCTTTGAATTGGAGTCTTGAAATGTGAAGAACTACTCTAAAACTAGATTGGAGGTTGTAAAAAAATTTAAACATCTTTGAACCAAAACTAAAAGTTCTTTCAAAAATTTTAAAAAGTTGAAATTGCAACTTGAGGTTTAAATCCTAAAACATAAGAACCAAACAACATTGGTTATTAATTATTACACATACACTCCATTGTTTTCGTTGTGTGCATATATGATGAAACCATGTTATTAAATAAATAAAAGAAAAAACACCCATCTAGAAGGGAAAGGGAGGTACTATAGAAAGAAAAGACCAACATCCAACAAAAAGACAACACCCATCAGCATAAGTGCACAAATGAAGTCTCAAAAGATTAATCTAGGTCCTTAACCCCTCATTGGCTGCTTAAAGTATATTCAACAAATAAATGAGTGGAAAATTTAAAGAATGTCAAGTTTAAAAGAGTCCTCCCCTACAATTTGTTTTAAGAGATGTTTTGGTGGGAAAATTAACAATTCTACCTTTACACTTGAAGGTTGATTTTTGAAGGAATGTTGGTTATAGTTCATTGCAAATAAAAAGACATACATTAGATATGCATGAAGGAATAAATTTTTTAAAAATCAAATCAAATTCTATTTCAACTATAACAAATTGTACCAAACATTAAGTTTACTAAAAAATAATATGTTTTATTCCATTTTTTATAGAGGCCACCTAAACTTCTTATAAAGTTATTCACACGATTTTCTTATAAATTTGAAATAGGAGGGCCTTTGAAGCCTTTGTTAACAATGCACCATGTTAACACATTGATGAAAAAAATTGTCAACTTGTTGATGTAGGCATCCAAAAGCTTTTATGGTGAGAAGTATAAACACCTCCCCAAGGTGTTGATTGTGGTATAATTCAACCTTTTCCTAACTTATGATTGTATTACAATTGATACATAACCATTATTCAAGAAATGATAGCTTGAAAAATTATATTTGCACAAGTGGGATCGATGGTGATTACATTAGTTAGAACATAGACACCATTTGAGATGAGAACAATATCCATGCTTGTTAATGTGAAGACTAATTTAGGGAAAGCAATGGAAAGACATGTGTATGCTTTCACAAATTATGAAAACTAACATTTTTATCAATGGAAGTAAAAACATCTTGAATGTCATCATGGGTTGTAGTGAATTCCCCACCATAAGAACATTAGAATAGGTGAATCTTTGTCAAAATTATAGGTTGGCCACAAATGCAATGGGCCATTTCAAGAGCTATAGGATGTAGGAGGACCCACATAGCATAGTGTTGACAAAAAGATATTTGAAGCGATATGAAATTATGGGATGATTGGGTGAATGAAGAACCAAACATCTAAATCTAGGCATATGCAACATCTCAAGCATGCACAACAAGAATTAAATAACATGTCAAAGATGATGTTGGAAAAAGGAATGTTTGTGTAAACCTTTTAAAATGTTCTTTTGAAAACAATTTGTTCTTTTTTTTGAAAATTGTTCAAATGCAAGCTTGTATTACATGTAGGAAAAAGTTGCATGCTAGCTTTAGGTGGGTTTGGAGTGGAAGTGAACCTGAACCATTTGCAACTATAACCTTTAATAAAAATGGGTGGCGATCAAACAAAAATTTGGAAACAATGATTAAGGCCAAGCCCCCAATCCTAAGCAAATTGTTGGGGCAATGACTTCAATGGAAATGAAATTTATCCAACCCTTAAAAATGGGGAGAAAAACATGTTAACAAACTAAGGGAGCCTTGGACATTCTGTAAAATTTAGACCAAAACCCTATGAAAAATTTGGATGAAGGTCAAATTAAGAGAAGCTAACTTGAATTGAAAGATTTTGAATGGGGGAAAAGAATGAAAAAGATAAGATGGTCTTTTGGCAAAACATTACAAATGGATCCCAATAGCCACCTAGATGTCCGCTAACTTCAAAAGTGCTTTTATGTGGGACACATCATTAACTAAAACATCCTAACTAAAGGAAGAGGTGAAGTAGGGGAACCAAATAGAACCCCCAAAACCTTAATATCATTTGAAAAGGTACAAAAGGGTCCAAGCATGATTGGGGTACCCCTTTTGAAACATAAGGATTCATTCATAAGACTCTCAAATTCAGCTTTCCTATGACATGTCTTAAATTTCCACTTTTTTCATGTCAAATAAAATAATTTTGTTCCAAATTTTCTATAAGCCTTTAAAATATCTATTGTTTTCACTTATGAAAGTAAAAATAGTAAAATTTATCCAATGTGGGCCATGTTTTATCAATGGCCCAAAATTCCTAAAAGTTTTACTTTTTCAAAAAATTTACATTATAATAGGGAACTTGGTTTTTGTCACACTCGTACATTTTATGTATATTAGTACTTAAGGTGTTTGTGGCAAAAATCTTGGACCAAAACTTTTTGTGTACACATTCATTATATGAATCCCTGAACTTTTTTTTTCCTTAGGAAACAAAGTCTCAGATTTTTTCCCAAAACTTGGTAGGAATCCTAAAACTTGTTCAAATTTGACATGTTATGCAAAAAAAAAACCTTAACCGTGTATCTATCCATGAAGAAAATCAAACTTTCAATATGAATGTGCCATTAAGTTGCAACATGTTTAAGTGAGGGGGTCCACTAGATATAAAAAAAACAATCCTTTTTAGTACCCCAACCATGCTTTGACCCAAAAACCAATTGGAAGGTAGAAATTAGGAAAAGGACCAAGTGGCACAGTTGCAAAGTTGGACTATGAGGCCCACCACAACCATATGGGGAAAAAAATGGCAAAAAATGAAAAATAATGAGAACAAGACCAATGATGTGAATGTCATTTGCAATGGATAGGAACAAACAAGAGGGAAAAAGATTCATTGAACTACATAATGTTCAAAGATGTGCAAAGGTGAAAAGACCCACTTAACATACCGCCTTAATGGATACCAATCAAAGAATTGATAATGATCATGCCTCAAAGGAGTTGTGAAAAATTAAATGAATAAATGAAAGGGATGAGTTAGGATAACCAACACCTACCACATGGGGCTCTTAGAATACAACTTTATGGAAAATGTGTTGAAGGTATTCACAACATCTATTTGCAACACCATCCATTTAAGGTGAACATCTAGGGCCGCCTACATACCATGCACCACTATTTCATACCCTCCTATAACTACAACCCAAACTGACGGGGGGATAAATGAGCTAAAAATGCATCATCAAATTGAAGGCAAAATGTTTAATTCATCGACCAACATATAACCTCAATTATTACAATAGGCCAAGTGTCACCAATATGTTTGGCCAACGTTAATAGCCTTTTGGCACCAAAGGCAAGGAATTATGCTCTCAAAGATATGAACCATAACAACATATGAACAAACCAAAGGCAACTAGGGAAACTCATTGGTTGAATCCTAAAAATCAAATCGATTTAAAGGTGCTCAAACAACATGCCTAATAGTCCACCAACTACGTTTTGAAATATGCAAAAAACTTGATGAAAGTTGATTTTAAAAAATCTTTAAAAAAATCCAAGTCTAAATTTGATTAAAAATCCATCAAGGAGTTTGAACATGACATGGATATATCTAGTTGTGAACAACTTGTAATTCATTGATGGTCTTTGAATGGCCAAGGTTAAAACAAGGGGAACAAGGACTTTGGTAGTTTACACATATTTTCCAACATGCCTTCAAGTTAGACTCCTTGTGAGATGACATGGAAAGGGACCCTATTCATGCGTTGGTGACAAGCCATGCTTTAACGCATAAATGGGGTTGCATAAATAAAATAAGGCACATTGCATTGGGAAATGGTTTGATTCCTATTTTTGAATGTTGACAATGGATCAATTAAGTCATGGGCTTTATAAGCCTTAATAGAATGGGATGGAAGAGGGGAGAAAGGCATCCCCATGGGATACCTAGAGAAAGCAAGGGCCAATGCAATGGCAATCAAGGGCAAGGCTTCCATTGCAAAGGGCTAAAGGAAAGATAAAAGGCAAAAAATAGAAAAAAAAGGAAAGACAAATCCAATGAAAAACTACAAAAATAACACAAATGAACATTAAAAGAAAAGATGCACAAAGGAAAAGAAAAAAAAAGAAAAAAAAGGGAAAAACCTTCAATTTAAACATTCAAAATAAAAGGATATTCTTTTAAAGAAAACAATTTCAAGGAAAGATGAACATTCATCATGGACATTGCAAAAGAAAAAAACTTGTATTTAAGGCACTTGCTATGGAATTGAGCAATAAATAATCCCCAAATTTGCCATTACACTTTGACACACACAATATACGTGTGCACTTGTAGCATTCAATTTGTGTTTTGTTGCAAATGGCAAAATGCAAAACCCTAAGCATGGGCACTTGCTTTTTGTTTTCTCTTCTTTGCCACCTTTTTACCTTTAACATCACCTCATCCTTGTATCATTTATATATATATATTAATCAAACCTTCTACCATCCCTCTTCACAAGATTTCACTATTAAAAAGATTCCCTAGTTCGTACCTTTTTTCTATTATTATTATTATTTAAAAGGGCTCCAAACCATAATGGATGATGTAACATCTTGTTTGTTTTTGAGTTGTACTCCTTAATCCTTTGTTACTCATTTTCTTGCCCTATTCGTTACTACTTGCATAGTTGGAGTCATATATTAATATTAATTAATGCATTATCAAACTTAATGACTTAATGAAGTTAATTCATTAGGTTGTTAATGAATCAATTAATTAACAAATTAATAGTCCACTTAGAACCTAATTTTGAAATTTAATTTCCATTACAAGATAAAATTTTGATTTTGATTGAATTTATGAATGAAAAATTAATCAAAATTGAATATCTCTAACAAGTTAGGTCTAAAAATTATGAAATCACCTCCGTGCAACCTTAATCATCAAAGGGTTTCTAATAGTACCACTTGAGCATGCTCCAATATCCTTAAAATAATTTGATTTAAATGAAAAACAATATTCATTATTCAATAAGTCTCACACCATATGTCCAAACATTACAAAACCACTTCAATGCACCTAAACTCATTAAGACCTAAATATAATGACACCAAACGTGGCAAGGTAATTTTGGAAATCATAACATGATAACACAAAAAAATTGCCTTACTTAATAATAAAATAGGTAACCTATAGCCAAATTTGACTAAATCTTCTTGTGATTGATTCCTTTAGATCTATAACATAATTGACCAAAATGCCATGCATCCCATACAAGGTTTTTTTTGGAGAGAAATTAATTTATTAATTTATTATATATATATATTAGTGTTGAAGGTTTGCTGAGCAATGTTTTTCAAATTTCATTTTAATGAAATTCCAAGAAAAAATTCTTTATAATGCAAGGTTGCTAAGAAGGATGTACATAATGTCCTTCCATGCATCTTCAACAATTTTAAGTGTTTAAATTCAAATATTTTTACCAAAGGTTTTTTTTGGGGTTCGGACATACCTCTTCCCGCCATCCCTTAGCATTTCCAAGCCATGCTTGATGGGTTTTTAGTGCTCCCTAATGTACTGCCTCCTTTCCCTAATGTTGCCTAACATTTCCCTACATTTTTTTGATGCCCCTATCAACTTTTAGAGTTTTTCCAACATCCCCCAAAGTTTTTATGACATTGGGAAACACCCCTTGGAGTTTTCCTAGTTCTACTTGACATCCTTTAGCATCTCATGATGTTATTTGATGTTTTTTAATGTCCCATTGATGCTTGGTAAATGTTTTTCTTAACATCCTCAAACATTTGCAACTTGATACCTTTCAACATCTTTCCAACGATGTCTAGCATGCCCTAGCATTTCCTTGGTATTGTTTGGCATCTTTAACATTTCTTCAATGTTGCATGATGCCCTAATCACCCCCAATTGCCCTAAAAATCTCAACATCCCTAATCATTGTCCCACCATCTTATTATCCCTATTGTCCTCCCATCATCCATGTCATCCACTAAGCTTATCCTTGTTTTTCAAGTTTAAACAAAATGTTTTGAAAACATGAAAACCATGTTGAACCTAAAATGTCCTATTCAAGATGTCTACCAAAAAAAAGTTGGATTCATTGGAAGACTTCTTTGCATAAATGCCTTTGTCCATATGTATTTTGCAAATTTTGTTCAGATCAATTATGTTAATCGTTTTAAACAAACTTCCTTGGAATCTTACTATAAACCTCCCATTCTTTTGGAAGGTGTAATGGAACTTGATTATGTGTAGGGTAAAGCCTTAGGTTGGGGGATATTTTTCAAATTAGAGGTGTAGGATGAGGCAATAATCATATCTAGCTCACATTTTAAAAATGACCCCACCCATAATACTCATTGTAAAATACAAGGCCTTGATTATCATAAACCAAAACATATGTAGATTTAAAGCATAGGAAAGGACTTGTTCTTTCATTTGCTCTTTAAAAGTGGGAGGGATTTTACACCTAAAATAAGGGTAAGATCCATCACACTCTTAAGGACTATGCATATTATCCCCTTTCTTTATTAGAAGGACTCATATTCATAGATATAAAATGCCTTTCATATGCACTAGGAAATGTCACTTGGTGTTTTACTTCTTAGAAGTTCGAACCCACCTTTGAAATTAATTTATAAACATTTGCAAGATGCCTTAAAAGTTAAGAGGAAAATTATGTTTTGTGAAACTCCTTCAAATATTAAAGGAAAATAGTAAATATTATGTAATTCTAGGCATTAATATCAACTTGGGCCATAAATTTGGGAACGTTTGATTGGGAAGGTCTTGTGCAATGTAAAAGTGAAGACCATTTTACACACAAAAAAAGGCTTGGCCTCAAAATTGAGGGAATCAGCAATGATAATTCCCCACACCAAAATATGTTAAATCTTATACCTTAAAGCCCAAAGCCTATAATTTTCACAAATTAAATAGCATGCAAATTTTTTTCAATGTAAGGTGCTTTCCAAATTTAGTTAAATTAAGAAAACAATTATGGCTAAGTTTTTATGAAAACACAAGAGATGGAAAATAGGCATGATAAATCCAACACAAGTGAAGTTGCAACTCTAGAGGCAAAAAAAACCATAGAAAAAACACAAAACATGTTGAAATCACATAATGTGTTTTTTTTTTTAAATGACATTTTATTTATAAACATAATATTTTCTTTGTTCCTTATATGTTTTCAGCAATTTAAAATGATGGGAGTGAAGTTAATATCTACATTAATTATTTGAACTTTAAAGGTAGAGGAACAACACAAAAGATCCATGAATAAGATGAACATGTTGAATATTAAAATGTGAAGCTGGTGACCAAAAATTGACCCCACAGACTTTTGACAACCATATCATATTAAACAATGAAATAAATTGTACAAACTTAGCATTTTTTAGTAGCAATGAAATTGTGCAAAATTCATTCATTCATGATTCATACGTTTCATGCACTGATATTGTGCATTAAAAACACATTTGACACATAAATTTATAAAAAGACGTGAAATTCATGTAACATTTGTTCATTCATAAGTTTGTATTTCATCCATCAACACATTTATGCTTGTGTCAAATGTGTTTTTAACACATGATTTTCATGTGTAAAATGTATGAACCTATGAATGAACAAATTGATAATCATGATTTTTTTCTTTTCAAAATGAAAGGCCCATCACAAACTTATTAGTTTCATTGATTCATTTGAAGTTCACATGAAAATTATTATTTCATAGGTTCATGTTTTTTGCACATGGATGTCGACATGTATGATGCATGTATAAATAAGATAAAACATTTTCAACCACATTTTCAACCATAAATAGGATAACAGTTTTCGCACAATTTTCATCATGAAATCATGGGATGGGAAATTTATGATGGGGTTGCCCTTATGGTTAATGGTGTTGCCCACCTATGTTTGGATGGTGACCCCATCCTTTTACAAGTTTGAAATTCATGAAAGACTTACTAGATTGAAAGAGATTTTGGGTTAAACACAACTTGGCACTTCTATTACTTTCATTAACCACTTATTGGAAATTTACAATCATGTAATTAGTCTATGGTTAAAACAACTCCACTAATGCATCGTATAGTAATTTTTGGACAAAAAAAAGTCAAAACATGTTGGTTGGTTTAATAAAATGGTTTTTGTTCAATAATTTACATAAGATGTTGAGGATGGCAAAAGGTACAACAAAGTTCAACACCCGCTTTTGATTGGCTAGATAGTTTGAGTGGTCTTGGTGGGTTGCTATTTTTAATCAATAAACTTTTGTAGTTTCAAATTAAATTTTACCAACAAGGTTAGGTAAAAATAAATAATTAATTTTGGATGTGAGAAATATTCTTGTAGTGCCACATACTATACATGTGTGGAACTATTCTTATGTTAATATTAGGGGATGGCCATTGGGAGAATCCATAAGTGATGGGACTATCCATTTGGCAAAAAAAAATTGGAGGCATGATAGGAAGCTTTAAAATGAGGGAATGTCATCAATTATTAAGACTTACTAAAAAACTAATGCTTTACAAGGGCAAGTTCTTTGTATTGGGTTTTTAAATGTCTATTATAATTCTTATTTTTGACTTTTTAAGTTACCAAGGCATTCCTTATTAGTTTTTTAAACCTTTTCCAACACCATATAGGTTCACCTTCCTTCTCCAAGATTGAACTCAAATCGTCATATTTTTTTCTTTCATTTTCTTTTTCATTTTGCATGTGGGCCTCAAGAAATACAAAAGCATTTTGCATGTCTCTCAAGTTTTGTTTTGTTTTGTTTTCATGTGGTCCCTAGGTCTTTTCAAGCACATAACAACCTCTAAGAAATATCCTAATGTAGTTGAAGGATAGGACATTTCAATATTGAAGTTTTTTAGAGTTGGTGGGTGAAAGCCCTACAACAAAGGTTTTCCATCGAGGATATTTGGAAGGAAGGATTTGTTTTTTGTTTTGGTAATTTGCACTCTTCATATAGAATGTCCTAGGTTGATGAGTATATAAAAAAAGATGAGAATTGAATAAGGTTTCAAGCCCATTTTCATCTTGAATACTTCCATGTATCACTATGGTGATACCGAGCCTTCAAACTCACTTGCAAGTTTTCATTGGATTGAAAACTAGTAATTTGAAAATTAGTCTTTTTTTTTGAGGATACCCTATCAAGGTATTAATAAATAACAAGGTTAAGGTATTATATATTCAATATTAACAAGCGTAAGGGTGGGGTTTTAATTCCTTATTTAAAAATTAAGATTTGAAGGAAAAATGACATTGCAAACTCTAAAGCCATTATGGGAGCAAAAGTTTCTTTTCCATGCCACCTTCCTTTATATAAACTATCATCACACATTTTTTGGTCATTGGTCATTACATGTTATCATATTGTTGTGTTGTTGCTCATCTTCATATCAATACCTCCCACCTTAGTTTGCTTTATGTAGGTTTAGGAGGAGTTCTTCTTGTAAGTTTAAAAGGAACTTTTGTTGCAAGTTTAGGAAAAGTTCCTCTCCATTACAACAAACTTCTCCATTCACATTCAATAGGGGTTTTTTTTTGTTTGTTTGTTTGTTTGTGTTTTTTTTTAAAGTTCTATGGTTTGTTCCATTTATTTATTTATTTTCCTTTCTTTTTTGTTTTTTTATTTAATGGTTTCTTCGATTTGAGTTTTTTTTTGTTTTTAATATTTTAATATTTTTTCCTCTTTTTCAAAAAAAATTTTAGTTAAAAAAAAATTCCCCTTTTTTCTAGTCCTTCATACTTGTGTTAATTATGCTTATTATTATTATTATTTTCCCTTTTTTTCTTTTTCTCTTTTTGCACTTATGTCTTTTGTTTGTGGTTTTTTGATACATTAATCATGTCATTGTTTTTTTGTGTGCAAGTTTTATTTTTTAAGTATTTTGCCTTTTTAACATTTGCACAATTGTTTTTGCTATGATACATATTTTTAAGATAAAGAGACAGGAGAAAAGTGAATTATTTGTCATTGTAAATGCTTGTAATATATCCTTAGGGTTTAATTTTCATATAGCATAGATAATTTGAACTTTAAAAAACCCACATTTGGCAAAACTTATATATTTTTAATTTTTTCAACTTGTTGAATACTTTTCTTGCAACAATGTTGAATGAAATGAAAATGTAATGATAATCGAAAGTGAACATGAAATATATTTCAACCATGGAAAAAGTTGTGGAAGAAGGTCTTCAAACAAAAAAATAGTGGAATAGAAGGAAATGCAAATGAAAAAATGGAAATAAAATTGCAAAAATTGCATGCTAAAAAGAAAAAAAATGTGGAAAAGTAATAATAAAAATTCATTATGTTGGTTTTTTTATTGTGTTAGTGATGGGAAAGATGTTGAAAGAGAGAATCTTCAAATCATGAGATGTATCCTTTATTACAATAGTCCTATAAATGCACCCTAATCAAACATTAAAATAATAATAATAATAATATATATATTATAAAACTTATGGAATAATTTTTTAAAAATAACATGTGAATGTATATCACACAATGGTGGGGAAGATATGAAACCATGTTTTGTTCATGTGGATTTTTTGGCTTGTCAAATCTTAAACATTGTAAGATTACAAATTGAGATTAAAAGGATTTTATTTTTTAACGAGCATACTCACAATCCTAAGGAGATGTCATTTACAATTAGACAATCTGAAAATTTTGATTTCTATAAATAAAAAATAATTTATAAATTACCTTTCAATTTGTTAGAGTTAATTAAAAGAGATCTAGATTTAGAAGAGGAATTAGAAAAAATTGAAGACACATTTAAACAAGATGAAATTGTGAAATTATGAAAATTGTGAAATGTTGAAGGAAAAACACCAGTCTTTGTTATTTTTATGTTTTTTGAATCATTTTTAAAAAAATCTAAAACAAAAATTTCAAGTTGAAAATAATTGAACTTGTATTAACCATTATTTTATTTTTTTTAAATTGAAATTTTTAAAAAAAAAAGAAAAAACTTTTGTCAACTGGTACGTGAAAACCACCTTGTTTAAGGTTGTAGAGATTTAGGGTTTAGGGTTTAGGAGTTTAAGGTTGTAGAGATTTAGGGTTTAGGGTTTAGGAGTTTAAGGTTGTAGAGATTTAGGGTTTAGGGTTTAGGGTTTAGACAGCACCTGGGCTCAAGCTAACATCCAGAGTTTTGTTGGGTACATACAAGGAAGCCATGATGAAACGAAGTCTGGATTCATATCTCGACACAAATAAAGTGCCGCACTTGTTGTTGGTGCAAAATTATGATACTCGTTTCAGGTAAAAAAGATTTCTTCTTGCCTGTTTGTTTTGTGTTTTATATTTCTGTAGTGAATCTTTGTTGGTGTTTTTTTTTCCCCCCTTGTTGATTGATTGCAACAGACCTTGAAGATGTAGAGTTTGATCTAGAGTTTTTGAACTGCAGGGAAGTGCAAAAGATTTACTCGGTTGGGTTTTTTTTTTATCACAGTTGTAAATTGTAGTGAGAAAATGTGTAATTTTTGAGCCTCCAAAGTTTGCTTTTTCGGGGGCGAGTAGATTCTGTTGAAAAACTATTTAGGGTTTTTTGGAAGTGGACCTCAAGTTGCAAATCGCAGTGAAGATGTGTAATTTGAGAGTGACTTCAAAGTTTGCATTTTTGGGGGCTAGATTCTGTTTAATAAGATTTTTAGGGTTATTAGGGGGATCGACTTCAAGTTGCAAATTGCAGAGAAAATGTGTGATTTGAGAGTGACAGAGTTTCCATTTTGGGGGCTAGTAGATTCTGTGGAATAAAATTTTGGAGTTTTGTCGCCTTGGATCTGACTTGAATCTTTGAGTGAATAGTAGTAGTGCAGCAACGACTTTGTTGAATGACCTCATAAATGAATTGGATTCAGTCTTTGGTTTTCTGTTGAGCATTTTGTGTGAAGCTTGTTGCCACTGTGACCTGCAAATGGCCAAATTTGAGGCATTTTGATACCCTGAATTGCAGCTCTTAATTCATGTTTGTTTCATATTCAATTGTGAATTGGGGTGGCTCAAAATTGCTTGTTGTATCATTTTCCATAGACTAAAATCTGAGGAAATAGAGGAAGAAGCAAGAACAACAACTTCAAGCAAATGCATTCCAGAAGATGCAACAGAAGAAGAAGAAGTTTCAGCAGGAGCCATTGCACACTGTGCAACTAGTACCACCAACAAAAAGGAATCTGTAACATGTACCAGCACTGGAGTTTCAAAAGTGACCATACTAGAAATGCCAGTGAAGACAGAAGCTGTTGCAAAATCAAAGTCACTATTCCCGCTCTTCTATCGACCTAAAAAGGTGCTTCTGTATATAATAGCATGGACCTCCCCTGTTTTGTGAAATCTTAAAAAGTTTATGACCATTTTTCCCAACTGTTTTACAAATCCCTTTTTTGACTTGGATTGCAGACTGTGCATCTAGTGCGGCATGGCCAGACTTCATTATGGACTTTTCCTGGACAAAATATGTACACTGGCAGTGGCAATTTTGATATACATCTCACCGCAGTTGGACGTCAGCAGGTGAGAGACATCCATCCCGCCCTCTCCAGTTCTACACACTTTGCCTGAAAATTCAGGGTAAATACTTACTGCTAGTTTTTGGGCTGCTAGATTTAGGGTTTTGGAGAGGTTTTGGGTACATACTTGCTCCTTCTAATTTTTCTAGATTTTTCTTTTGAGTTCTCTAACACATCTTAGCTTTTCTAATGAGGTCTGAGGAGGAGTACCACTTTGCTCATCCTCCATTTTCTTTGCAGGCCTCAAATATATCAGCAAAGATGGCGGCATTGAAGGCTGAACTGGTGGGCACTGGAGATTGATTTTGCATCAAACTTGTTCAAACCTCTATGCATGAGTTTAGGGTTTATATTTACTAATTGTATGGAGGAGAGAGAGGCTCTTGCTTTTGAAATTGTCTTGTGTCACAACTGTGGAATTTGGGTTGACTAACTGATTTTCTTCTGGGATGTTGGGATGGATACTTTGAGTGTAGATTTTGACATCACCATTAAGGCGTGCATTGCAAACACTTCAAATTGCATTTCCTCATGCGCAGGTTTGTATTCTAATACTTTTCACACACTGTTGATGTTTGTCTAATATCCCCACCCATGACCTTGTCCGTTGTGGATTGCTGATGTATTATATGGACTTTGTAATATTCAGGAAGGCAAAGAGCCTGTGGAAGTTACAGCTCTTCATACAGAGCATGTTTCTGGCACAGGTGATGTTGGTCGACCTCCAAAGGTTTGTTCACACTTCCATAGAAAAAAGGCCCCTAATCATACTGGCTTGCAAAAACCCTTTTTTTTTGCTCCTTTGCAAAACACTCCCAAACCATTTAACCCTGTTTCTCAAGATCCTTATTCAGCTGATGTGTAGTTCTCCAAGGTCTTTTTGAGTTGTTCTCTTTTTGTGAAGAATTCAGTCCCCACTGAAATTCATTTCTCCAGAATATGATGCGCTGTTGTTGAGGGATATTACTGTGTAATTGCAATTTGCAGGTTCTAGCAGCAGAGTTTCCATGGCTGTCTTTTGAATCACTTCCAGAAATTTGGTGGTACTCCCCTGCTGAATTTCCAAATGATGCACTGAAGGAGGAGTTTCACAGTACCGAACCCATGGGTTAGTGGACTTTCTAGAGTACCCGATACTCTCTATCAATCAAAAAAAATCCCAAAAGTCTGAGAACTCTCTTCAATAGCTGAATCAACATCATAAACTACCTGTTTTGCAGAAGAACTGAGGAAGCGAGCGGGCATTTTCAGGCAGTTCTTACTGGCTCGGGCTGAGACTGTCATCGTTGTCATTGGACATTCCACTTTCTTTAAGGTTGAGCATGTTGTGTTCTCTCAATCTCTCTAGACTACTCTCACTTCTACATCTGCCTTTCTATCTAGTTCCCACACAAACTGGTGGAAATTCCAATACTTGGAATGAGTTTGTTTTGCTGTAATTAATTATGGGTTATGAATTGATCATTTTTTTTCTTCGTGGCAGGAATTCACAAGTAGTCGCCGGCGAATGAAGAATTGTGAAATCCAGACAATGATGGTATGATTCATTCATTGCAAAAAGCAGAATGAATGTTCAAATGTAAAAACCCAAAACTTAAGTGAACAAATCCATGAATGCCAATTGTGCCAAGTCATGGACCCCATGTTAAGGTGCATCATGCAGGTCAATACGTTCAGGCTATGAGAAGGTTCTCAAGTCAGGATTGATGAGCAAACGCTCTATTTTTTTCCCTGTTTTAAGTTTTATTGAACAAGGTTTAAAATGGTGATCTTTTGACAAGCATTTTCAGCCAGAATTTGCTTTATATTTTTTCTAGGGTAAATTGGCCCATCACCGATCACCTGCCTATGACCAAACACTTTGGCAGATCTTTCTCAATTCTACTCCATTTTGAGTGATTCAAAATGTTATAGGAGCACCTTCTCAAGCTCTACAAATCATCTTTGAAATGGAAAGCCAAAGGATGACCAGTAAAAAAACGAGCAGTAAAGAAAATATGTTTTTTCAATTGCAAAATGCATTTTTTTTTCATTCTTCTTCATTTTGACCTCTCTTACTTTCAAACCTCATAACTTTCTTTTTTATTATTCACTTAAAACGATTTAAAGTGCTATAGGAGCACCACCTGAAGTTCTACAAATCATCTTTGAACTCTAACAACAACAGCAACATAAAATGAATTTTTTTGGGTGTTTCAGAACTGGCCTTCATAGTGTTTGGTGGTTTGCTTTTTTGAGTTCTTGACCCCCTGTACTTTGAGGGACCATAACTTTCTCATTTTTAATCTATTTTCAACGATTGTTAGTGTGTCAGATGTGTCAAGAGGAGGGGCTCAAGTTTTGTTTGGACACAAGAAACAATGGAGCCCTCCCCTTGGATCCAGCCTATGCCAAGTGCTTAAGTGTTTGGGTCATCCGCCGGTTTACCCTATGATCCATCTCTCTCATGTTTGATTCAGATATTGAACAGATTCTGTCAACTCTGAAGTATTTAAGAATGCTCAATAAATTAATTGTGGCTCCGTAACTCAAAAAGAGTTCTTTGTAGCTCAAATGGGTGTGCTTGATTTTGTGGGCTGAACTGAGAGAAAAATCACTCCCCAAGAACTCACACTTGGAGTTTCAGTTTGGAGTTTGAAGCACCTAAAGTTGGGTGGTGCACCAAATGGCGCCAAACAACCGGCGGTTCTCAAGGCGGTTCTCGTATATAACCATGCAGTGCAGATTTAGAACACCGTATTTGTACACGTGCAAAGTTTTGTAGCGAACACCGTATTTGTACAAGTGAAAAACTTACCTCCAAAAATTTACTAGGCCAGAATTTCACCCGTATTTTTAACTTTTGTGTTGGGAGCATTCACTTTTTGAGACAGGGGGGCAGCCTGCCCACTGAGTAAACCAGAGCCTAATCTTGTTCCTTTTTTTTAGGCACCGGGCAGCAACACCCCTTCCCCCCCCCCACCCCCCCCCCCGCCCCCCCCCCCCCGCCTCCACCAAATTCCACCACACCAAACGCCATCTACCCCCCCCCACCCCCGACCCT
>Ga0116231_10005436_pt1 | contig 25102 bp, 15 predicted proteins | sample S1TSphgellanicum_2_FD_89695 | JGI IMG/M metagenome (GOLD analysis project Ga0116231, IMG submission 89695) | Host-associated microbial communities from peat moss isolated from Minnesota, USA - S1T2_Fd - Sphagnum magellanicum MG | ecosystem: Host-associated > Plants > Peat moss > Unclassified... | reverse complement strand
GGGGAAGGGGGGGGGGGGAGGAAGAGGGATAGGAGGGAGGGGAAGGGGGGGGGGGAAAAAGATAGGAAAACACAGGTGCATTATGCACCGGGTTCACACTATTTACATTGAAATTTGATAATGACCAAATATTATCAATCATATGAATTTCTATACCCATCTTGATGGTCAAGGATTTTTTTGCATTTTTTCTTGGGATTAGGACCTTGTCCACCCATGTTCAAGGTAAATAACGCTATCATGATGGTGAAAATGATCATTTTGACAAATGTTTTCCCTTTTTTATCAAATTTTGTTTAGTGATAAAATTTATGTGGTGGTTGAGTTCTGGTCACCATTGGGGTAATTAAACTTTCCCTTGCAAAATAAAATAAAATTTTAGTTTGATTGTAAATTGATGTGATGCCAAGCCATGGAGTGTCAAGATTAATGTGAATCACAATTGATGTGACATGATGGAGTTGACTTTTCTAACCCTATTTGGTCTATTGTAGGAGGCCTCCATCATTATTATAAATTGCATACATCAATAAATCATTTACCCCACAAGGAACCGCTAACATATGTTGCACAAACTATGCAACACATCTTCAAATTCCTATGTTGATGATCAACTTTCACAAGATTTCCCATTGTGAAACTTCTTAGAAGAGAGTGATGTTAGGGATTATAAAATTATAAAACATAAAAATTATAAATGATTCCCAAGGCTTTAATTTGTACCCTAGGATGGGTTTGAATCTATTACTATTTTTGAAATAAAATTATTTAAATGAAAAAATGCACACAATGCACTCATATGAAATGGCTTCAAGGCTTCCATGTTTTGGGCTAGGATCACCTATGTGCCAAGGCTTAGTCTTCATGTGGGCTACACCCAAAGAATAGCTCCTCATGTGCACCTAAGGCCTTGCCCTATTAGTATCATTCACCAAATCCACATATGTTTTTTTCTTATAAGCATTTTCACAATGAAAAGCACCAATGAACTTATTGGGCAATGAATTTAGGAAAGCACCACCACGTGCATTCACTTAGGTCTATAATACTTAAATGTTAAAAGTAGGCTGAACCTTATGGTGAGAAATACCTTTGATTTATAGACATGCCTATACAAAACTATTGAGTTGAAATTAGCTTAAAAGGCTTGAATTCAAACCTCAACAAATGAGTGAAGGGATGCAAATGATTCAATTTTAAAGTAATTTTAACACTATATTTTAATATTTTGTTAGGTATTCATTATGTTTCCTTCTTACAATCTAATGGTTGTGTTTAGTTTTTAATTTTTAATTGCATGTTAGGTTACATCATTTAATATTTTTTGACAATGTATTACTTAAGAAAAATACATAATTACAACTAAATCAATGGAAGAAGGATCATCCATTAATCCATTTTTTAATCTAGGCCTAATGAAGATTTTGCATCCAATAGTTTCAGGCCTATTGAATTATGTTACCTATAATTTATCTTCTAATAAGTTATCCTCTCATGGACAATCTCATACATAATTTAACATATCTTCCCCCATATAATTTTGTGCTTTTGGCACATGAGGTCAAACTTTAATTAACATCAATTGTGATCAATGTTTGTTTAACCCAAAATAATAAGTTGAAATTTTATACCTTGCCAAATCCACACTTGAATTCAAAATAGGTGTTTAGGTCCAAAAAGATTAACACACAAGGTGGATATGGTAATTCTATTTGCTATTTTCCACATATTACATAATATTTACTTTGAACCATAACTATTATTCTTCATAAATATTATCTTTATTGACAATATTTGGTGTAGGAAGCCCATGGCCAAGGTGAAACAAAACCTACATTTGAATACCTTCACCATCTTGAAGGAGGTCTCTAAAATAGTATTGTCACACATGGGTGTTAATTTTAGTGTTAGGTGATTATTAACTTTTAATTCAAATTTGATCAAAACAAACCCTATCCAAATAATGAACCAAACCCTTACAAAAATGCATAAAAGTCGTGCAAAATGTTGCACAATTTTGAAGTTTTGATTTGGTGGAGTTGTAGAGGACTTCAAGTTGATTGTTTTGTTATTATATTTGTGTGTGTGAGTGTGAAAGAAATGGAAAATTCCCATTATTGAAAGTTTAGACTTTCAAATTTGGGGCAACTTTCAAATTTGTGTTTTTGAAAACTTGGATCAAAATCTTGTGCTCCTTTTATGGTATGAAATAATGGTGGTAGATAGAAGGCATGCATATGAGTCACATCAAATGGCAATCATCCACAATAGGACTTAGCCAAATTGTCCAAAAATAAATTAAAATTAATGAATGATAGATTGTCAAAATTGGCCATCCACGAAAATTTTAGAAAAATACTTTGATCTTTATCCTAGTCATGGCAAACAAAAATCTTGAATAGTTTGGGACTTTGATTAGGAATGGCATCCCATCATTTGATTCAATTCCAATTTTCAAGATGCTAAAAAATTTGGGTAACAAAACTTTTCACTTACTTTGACATCAATGTTTCACAAAGTTACACAAAGCTTCCTATTATATTGGGTAGTTCCAAAAATTCTTACAAATAACTAAAGACCAAAAAAATGTTCATTGGAAAGGTGGGCCCTACTCAATGATGGGGTTGCTACAACCCATGTATATCAAATTTTGAACCCATTGCTCCCACCTAAGAATATTGGGGTTGAAAGACCAAATTGGTCATTCTTGATGTTTAAGAATTAGGGATGTTAGAATTAAGTACTAGTCCACACCTAAAATGTTAATTAACATTAAATCTTAAGTGGCCTATGACATGATATCAATGCTAAGATGATGTTAATAATCATTATTAATTAACATTAAATCTTTGAAAACAAATTGAAACCAAAAATTGATGTTAACAAACATCTCAAAGATTGACAAATTAATTCTTCATTCTAATAATTATCCCAAGAAATAATAAAATTGAGCTCATATATCAAGATTTATTATAGGATGGCATATCTATAATGTTGAGTAGCAACCCATATTTTTTTGGGGGATTTTACTAGTGTTGTGTGGGTACATATTTTTTGATATATCCTAAGGTAAGAATGTATGCAAATTTTCCATTAATTTATTCAATGGGTAAATGTATATGTTGAATTTTTTCCCATTAGGGTAGGGTTTAGGTACCCCCTCAATTAGGGTTAAATTTTTTTTTAAAAAAATTAGAATTAATCCTTAAATTTTTTTCTATCAAAGATACTTTCAAAAAAAAGGATGTGCCATAAAAATAATTTTTATAGGACCTTGGTCTATTAATTGTCAAAAGCAATTTACCTATCCAATTTGTGGAAAGTATGTGGCTTTAACATTTAATTTTTCATCTTTGTCCACAATTGAACTTCCCTTCTAAAAGGAATTTTTCATAAGACATATTGCCAAGGTTTGTGGAGGAGACAAATCAATTATATGTTCTTCTTGCATTAACGAAATGTTATTTTGCAATAGCTAGCTTTAGCCTTTGGATGTCTAAAGGAGCTTATGATGTGTTTTCACTGATGATTAATTTTCTAAGTAATGATCGGCAACCCAAACATGTGACTATTGGCTTATTTGAAATAACAAAAACATTAAGGCAAGCCTTGGCCAAAAGTTTGAAAAAATTGTTGGACAAATATGGTTTGAGGAAAAAAATCATTGTTTATGTGAAAGATGAAGGATCTAATCTCAATGCAATGACTAATGCATTAAAATTTGTTGTAAATTGTGAATCTTTTGGGTTAAAAGAAAGCTTTTAGGGTACTTATTTTGGACATGCATTTTCAAAACATGTCAATATGGCATTATAGAGGAAAAAGTTTATAGATATTTGAAATATGTTTCTATCAATATGCCCAAGCAGATTTGTAAAACTGCATCACTTGGCTTAAAAAGTCTAGGAAGGGTAGACAAGAATGGAATAAGGTTTGTCTTGAAATTGGAATTTGACCAAAATAATTAAACGCTTTAGTCAAAACAAAGTAATTTTTTCAAACTCATTATTGTTTCAACTCTTTAAAGTTTTTGTAGTTTAAAATTTGATTCAATCAATCAAATTATTGTTTTTTTGTAGGTTTGTTAGTAAAGTCATTATGTTTCAAGAAGCTTTATGATTTTGATCTACCATTATGTTGTGTTATAACAAACATATTAATGTGAGAATCAATTGTCGAATGCCTCCACCTCTAACATGGTAGATTTTTCAAACCATTGTTGAATATCTTTCCATAGTTGTTTCTTTTTGCATTTTTAATCAGTCACATGGACATTGGCTTCTTAATGATGCTTTACACTTTACCATTTCCATTAGTTTAAAACTTAAGGAAAAAAATTAAGTTCTACCTTCATTTGAAAGCTTAATGGATGATGATTCAATTATTAATGATGAGTTATCTTTGTTGGATTCTAACATTAGAAGGAAGATAATCAATGTGTTGGATTCATTCCTCTCATTCTTAAAGGTTTATGATAAAAGGAAAGGCCATAATATGACGTCTTTGATGTTAAACCCTAGGTATAAAAGCCTTCGTATTACATCCTCATTTGTTGGAAGGGAGCAAGGTGTTGTTCTTGTTGAGGAATATGATAAGAAATCCTTATATCCTATGTTGGTCAAATGTCATGAACATTTGCATCCTTTGGTGAGATCAAAGACAAATTTTATTAACTGAAATATTTTTTATCAGGATTGCAATTTGGATATATTTGAACAAATTGTAAACACTAATGAACCAGTAGAAAAACTTGTCAAGAAGGAACTTCTAATTTTTAGGACGTATCTATTGGATGTTAAGGACATCAAATGTCCTTTTCAATGGTGGCAAAAACATGAGGCAATGTTTATTATAGTTGGATCTTTAGCTCGATAGATTTTGGGGATTGTTGCATTGCAAATAGAAAAAGAAAGGATCTTTTTTTTGGCTGGAATTTTTACTAACCTTAGGAAATGTTGTTTACAAACATAAAATTTAGAAAATTTGATTTTTGTCAACAAAAATTGGCCTAATGATCCTAGAATATCCTCCAAACATATTTGTTATTTATTTTGAAAGCTATCTTTCCTTAGTACTTTTCAAATGACTGTTCATTTTTTCTTCAAACATTTGTGTAATAAAAAAATGATTTACATCCACATGTTTTTAAAGCAAAGTTATTCCATTGGTTTTGTAATAAGAAATGAATCCTTTCCTCATTTGAGTTCTTGGATTTATTCTAATTATTGGCTTTGTTTAACAAAATATACAACGCATTATTTATGTGTTTACCAAATCAACTTTTACATTGTCATTTACATGATAAAAAATTCCAAAATAAAAAAATTATACCTTTTGGTTTCCAAATTTTCCTTTGAGCATGCAATTTTTTCAAATTTTCCTTCATTATTTTTCACTGCCTTTTTTTGGATTCCTATTTGTTTTTTTTTTGAACACTACTTCATACCCATCTTGAAAACTACATCATTCACACATATTTCAATTGTTTCATTATTCCCACTTATCATATTTTCATTTGCAGAAGATTGTTCCATTAGTAATTTTCACAAGATAATGTCCAAAGATAATGTAGAAAACAACTTCAACAACCCATTTAAAAACTCTAATAAAATTTCTAATCAAAAGAAAAAAAAGAATGAAAGCAAAAAAAAAACATTTACAAGCAATGGGGTTTAAGGTTTAAATTTTTTTTAGAGAAATCACTCACTTTCCTCTCTCATTTCATCATGGAAAAATATATTTAGGTTTAAAGTTTTTAGATTTAAATCAAAGGTTCAAACTTTAATCTTGCACACAAACAAACAAAACAAACATATTAAAATTCATAAACTACAATAAAACAAAATGCATTCAATTAAAAAAAATGACAAACAAAATACAAAGCAAAGAAAAAAAACTTAAGGATTTGGGAAAAAAAACACCTCTATTTGATGAAGATTGTTGGTGTTGCTCCAAGCTCCTCCACTTGCATAAGAGAATGAGGAGGGAGTACCAATTAACAAGGCATAGCAGCAAGGTAGTGAAACAACAATGGGTGGGGGGGGGGCCAGGATGTACTTGAAAAAGGAAGGAGCAAGGTGTGATGGCAAGGTGGCAATAAGGCACGATGGTAGGGCGACAATGAGGCGTGATAGTAGGGCAACAACAAATGCAATGATAGGGCGACAACAAGGTGCGAACAACCAATGTGATTTTGAAAATAGCAAGGCGCAAGTAGCAAAAACAATGCCAACAACAAGGCATGAGCAATAAGCCAACAAACAAGAGCTGCTTGCGAACAAGGTGAGAGAGCAACAATGCTTATAAATAAGGTGCAAGCAAGCAACAATAAACAAGACATGAAAATGAGAGCAAGAAAACAAATGAGAGTAGCAAGGCAACAACACGCAACTTCGAGAGCAACTAAGCGCACTAGGCATAAAAAGAGCAAGGTGCGATAACAAGTGCAACAAGGCAACAAGCAACAAAGCAAAAGTAAAAACAACTACAAAAACAACAATGCTAAAACAAAATAATAATAATAATAATAACAAAAACAAAACTTGAGAGATAACCCTTTATGCAAATTTTTAGGGTTTGCAAAAAGTAGTTGTTGCAATGTGGCAGCTTAAGCCCTAACCCTAAGTTTTTTGGGCAATTAAACCCTGAGACCTGAACCTGGGTAAAAGGTTAAACCTTACCTAGTTCTCAATTTTTGTTTTTAAACATGTAGCTGGGGTGCGGTCTGGTGGGCCCGCATTTGCCAACAATTCATTTAATTCTCAAAATATCCTCCGTCCCTGCGTCCCTCGACTAGTCCCGCGGTTGAGATGCAAAATTCTAAATACCGTACCCAAGTTCACAGCCATGACTGTAGCTGTGTATGTCTAATATACCATCCTCCCATGTGCCATGTTAACGTCCCTGTGTTGTCAGGCTCATGTCAGGGCTCGCCGCCAGAGGGATATCATGCAAAAGATCTGTGTATAGTCTGATACCTTCCCCTTCTGGGATTCTCTCGTGTACAAACTATCAAAAACGCCAACAAGTTATGTCCAAGCTCTATACTCATGTAAAGAAAAGCTTACATAGCCTTAAAATCTTTTAAGTAAAAGCTTAGATAGTCTAAGGTAAAGACTAGGTGGTCCCAAGGTAGAAAGTGCAGGTAGCCTACTCGCTTGAGGTTTTGTGAAAATATTTGGTAGCCTAGGGTTTTGGCTACCAAAATTTGCTGCCCCTTTGCGAAACTGCCCTTGCAATAAATTCTTAATGTCACAAATTATGTTTCTTGATCTGAGTCTCAAAAGCCAGGGAAACAGTTGTGAAGGAGTCACGTCTAAGTTTGCCCTGCTGTTTTATACGACCATCTTTGAAAGGAACTTCTGACATGAATTAGGAAAACTTCCTTGACCATGCTGGCTGTTGTTCTCCGAATCCCCCAACGTAGCACTAATATGTTCATATGTTTTTTGAAAATTCTATTCTATAAACAAGGATAATTTGGTTATTAACTTATTATGATTACCAAATTAATAAGTGAAAGTCATGCTCAATAGTCAACTTGTTGAGTTGAAAATTTGCATATATGCTAATATCATCAGATGGGGTGTTGTCTCCGTGGAGTAATGGCCCTTAACATTACATATGCCCATAGTTGATAATGCATTCAACACAAGAGTACTACTGCAATTCTTATAGACTACACTTTGCCCCATTTTTTTTTGTTTCACCCTTGCATTTCTAGACATGTTTTGGGTCCATATAATACACATTTTGGGCATATTGTGGGTGTCAAGCAATATGTAACATGCTACAAGATCCTTGGCGCATGCTACTTGGCATATTTTGTGCCCTTTAGTACATGTACACTAAATTCAAAAAAATTGCACTTAATTGAGGAACTTTCATCCACTTGGTAGTTTTTCTTTCACATATTTTGTTGTTTTTTGACAAAAAAATTGGGGAAAAAAAGGAAAAAAAAACACTTTTCATCATCCCAGAAAATTAACTTTTAATAACATAGTGGAAATAGATTTTGAAATGGTGATTGCAATGAGCCACTATTCCATTCTTATATAATAGGGATGCAACATATATAAAACTCAATGTGTGATTCATGATGCAGGTTGCAACTGCTATGATCCTTCAATATGGGTTACAAGATGAAGTGTCACATCCACTCGCAATCATTTTGGTGGTGTTTGTGTATTTGTTGCGGGATGGTGTTGGGCATGGGGCCCATGTCAATGGTTACTTCCCAGTGAATTTTTCCCACTTGAAACAAGATCAGCAGGGTTGAACATGGAAGTATCTGTGAACTACTTATTTAGTTTTGTGATCATTGAATCATTTTTGACCATGTTCTGTTCCCTCAAGTGGGGGCCTCTTTCTCTTCTTTGCTGTATGGAACTTTTTCGTCCCATTTTTTGTGCTCCTTTATGTGCCTGAGACCAAAGGAGTGCCTATTGAGGAGATGGAGCTGGGCGGAGAAGGCATTGGTTTTGGAAAAGATTCATGCCAGTTGATAATTATATTGACAATTCTCTTGAGAAACCTTGAAACAAAACCGCCTCAAATATACACATGTATGTAACTTTTAAACACCATTTGACTTGCTTTTGGGTTGCAAATGGTGTCCAATTTGAATTCAGAAAAATTCAAACAAAAAGTTATGATTATCACAAGGTAGTCAAGGCAAGATGATTTGCCTACTTATGCCTTGATTCACTAGTACAACATGTATAGTTGTGGAGGTGTTAAAAAAATGGGAATTTATGTCATCCTAAATTTCCAATGTGGTGGGAAATATGTGTCCTTAGTTTGTGTCTAGCATTGAACTCTTTGGCTATTGCTTGTACTAAATTACGATTTCTCCATATGTTGTCTTCATGTTGTATTAGTGTGGCATATCCTATTGAGCACCTCTTGTATTGTAGCTTGAATTATTCAGTGTTTTTCTAAGTTTTAGTTTAGTCCTCTATGCCCATTTAACTCATCTTTGATCATATCAAGAAGTTGTTTACTTTTTGATCCTGAGAAGCCCAATGTTCTATTATACTTAGTACTATGTTTAAGCTATTGAGCATATATTGTAACTTATTTTACAAAGTATATGCATTTTTGTGAAATCCAATTTTCGTAAAAATTGTGAATTTTTTTGTGGATTAAATTTTTTTATTGAACTTTTATTATTTTTTAAAAGTTCAAATTTAACAACCATTGCTTCATAGGTCTGAAAATTATGAAACTAGCACAGTGCATTTGTAGTCACCAAGGGCAAGTTCAAATGATATGAAGAGCACACCTCCAATTTTCCTTAAGTTTAATAAATTAATTTCTATTGTATTCATTGGATGAAAATGCTCAAAATTCAATAACTCAAATTTTACTTTGATGTTTTGTGGCATACAATTTTCAATATATGATTAACTATGGAATGAGCACTCAAACATGTATCGCTTGTAAGCTCATTGTGTTGTTCCACAAACATTACAATTTCTACAATCCAAATCATAGGTCTATTTGCTTGCTCATTAATTCAAATAGCCTTTCAAAAATTATGAGCAATGTTTCTATGTGAAGTAAAGGAATTCATGTAAAAAAAATTGATTAAGAATTTTTTTACAACTATAATAAAAGTAAGACGAAGCCATCATCAAGATCCATACAATTTAAAGTCAGTGTCTATAGTACTAATGAAGCCATATGAAATTCCTTAAATTGGTGATATTAATAAAAGTATGGCATAAACAATTTGATGGTTTGCAAATATTCCTAGCTATTTGAAAGGGAAGGTGAGGGCCTTGAGAAAGTTAAGAGCATGACATATGATCAAAAAATGTCATGCACACCCATCAAACTTATTCTCCTTCCCAAATTCCATCTTTAAAATATTGAAGTCCAGGAAACTATATTTTGAATATTTTATTTGACAATTATGGCCCCATTTGACATTCGTATTGTGATTAGCATCAATTATCATATCAAGGTGTCTACCAGCTTGATTGAAAACATTGTAAAAGTGTACAATTTCTACTAATGGTTTGATTTCAAAAAGTTAAGAAAGAAGTTTTAATTCCAAGAAGCCAACCTACCAACACAAAACATAACAAAACCACAAAATTTTTAAAAAAAAAAATTGAAACTTGCCACAAAAGAAAGAAATTAAGAAAAAAGAAAAAAAAACTAAGACAGACAAAAGATCTTTAAGCAAGAGCTCCCATAAAGAAAATCAACCACCCAAAATAAAGACCCCCCCCCTCCCCAAGGATAGAACACAAATATAACACACCAAAGTAGTTCAATATTTACATGATATATAGTCACAATAAATAATGTTATTCAAGCTTTTAAAACTCAAGCTAGAAACAATCACTTAAAATCAAACCTCAATAATAATTTCAAATTTCCAAAATCTTAACCTAACGTGTTGCATAATAAAACAACTCATTGCATAATGGCTTTGCCTAATGTTATATGACCATGATCAATATTTTATTCCAAAGACCAACTCCTTAGGAAGGAAAATAAAGAATATTTAGGAGTATTTTATTTTTCAAAATTGAATATTCAAAATTAATTAATTGTTTGGGAGGCATGTGCCAAACCTGCCAAGGCACTACAGTATATGGAATATATGGAATCTAAAATGTTTGAATTTCAATGTGTGAATACTGAAAGCTGAAAACTAAAATTTGAAATTTGTATATGAAATGTTTGGAATTTGAAAATTTGAGAATTAAAATGTCTAAATTGGGATGTGTGAATACAAAGCTGAAAATTAAAATTTGAAATTTGAAATCTCTATGTGAAGCGTTTGGAATTTGAAAAAATTGAAATGTTTGAATTTGGATATGTGAATACTGAAATTTGAAATTTGAAAAATGAAATTTCCCCTTTGTCCCATTGTTGAACTTTTGGAGTGAGAATGAACTATAGACATGTAGCAAAAGTTTGAAAGATCAGGCAAAAAAGGGGAATTTTGCTAAAGCTAGCAAAGGCATTGCAATGTGTAATAGAAAAGTTTATTGAACATTTTGATGGCTTTTGCAAGAAATGGAGATAGTAGTGCGTTTAAATATCAACTTGACCATTGTTGTTTTGAATGACAATGGTTTTTTAGTTTTTAGTATTCAGACATTTTAGTTTTTAATTTTTAATTTTTAATATTTAGACATTTTAGTTTTCAAATTTTCAAATTTGTTCAAGACATTATCTAAGCTATAAATATTTCCAAAGCCCATTTCTTAACTTTAGGACCCAATTGGAAGAAAGACTAGAACTATGTTTGAAAATTGAACATGAAACCTCCATCACCATAAATAGTCGCAACCTTTTTCTCTTGATGTAGGAAATAGTTTGCTATTGCTGATGGTAGTCATGCTCCCATAGTTGCTAAAGAATTTCCAAGGAACAATGTGTTTGGGCTCATACGCTTGCATACACACACTCCCTACATACCATCCCATCCTTCCCATTTTCCTTTTTTGGTGCACCCAACAATCCTTATCAGAAAACCTTTAATTTAAAAGACCACAAGAAAACAATTGAAAAATGTTTGATGCCAAGCTTTTCAATGCAAGTGTGATTGAAAACTTTTGAGAACTTCTTCCCTAAAGCACATACTAGAGAACAAACCTTGAACATTCCTACAAACACAAAAAGAAACAAACTTGATTGGAGGGTAATCCACTTGTCATGATGACTCACAACAGGAAAAATTTTGTATTTGAAAAAAAAATGTAGTAGAAAAAAAGGACAGACATGGAAATGGAGAATTATCAATCAAAAGTGGATCAATTATGTTGACCCACATTTACCATTATCTAAGCAAAAAACCCCATCAACTAGCATCACTTTCCTACACATGAGGCAAAGTTTCCTAGAGTGATTTTTGCAAGAAAAAGTTAATCAAGAACTACTTAGGCCCAATATTCTTCATCCTCAACTTACAGAAGATTGGAAGATGACAATGTACAACCAACTTGCTTCCATCACTATTGATGTTAATTTGATTTTAAGCATTAGATTCCAAGTTTCATGTAATGTTCCAAGACCCATGGGAAATGATCCATACAAAAGATCAGACACTACACGTTGGGGTGTCAATGGGAAATGCGTGTCATCGGCACCTTTGTTTATGTGCTCTTCAAGATCTATTTTCACTTGTCGTTTCAAGATACTATCATATTTTTAGGTCCCATTGAGTACTAAAATTCTAGGAGCTTTTGAAATAATTCAATTGATAACATTTCAAAGTTCCAAAAAATGCATAAACTTCATTGTACCAGTGCTAGAAGCTAACAACCATGGATGTTCCTTCTTTTGAGATAATTATACACAGTCATGAAGCTTAGTATTCCATATTTGCATCATGAAGGAATAATTACAATGCTATTGTTGTTGCAAAACATTCTTCAATTGCCAAACTGCATTTGCTATATTTCCCACAACTTCAAGCTATAGATAGCCAAATTTGCTTATATTATCATGTCCAGGGTTGCTAAATACTTTTATCAAGTGTAGTGTGATTTGACTGAAAATCAGCCTACTGATTAAAGATTCTTTTGGCAATTCATGGTTCCATTTCTTGCTTGTACATTATTAATTCACATAGTCATTTGTTGAAGTTTTTGTAGCTTGCATAGAAAATATGCAAACATAGAGAAAGGTATAAACAATGCTACTTACCTAAGGGAAGTAGATGTTGTGATATGGCCATAAGAATATCCAAGCCTTTATCCTTTATCATTTTTTTAACATATTGATAGAGGTGTGATAGAGCATGCTTGGCATGCTTTGGGCGCACATTCTAAACTGGGACAATGGGTTCACCCCAAAAAACCTATAATGTATAACAACATGCTAGTTTTAGAATGTTTGATGAAAGGAGTAGCAATGCAAACCCAATGCAGAAATTGAAAATAGTAAATTTAGCACACTCTAAATGTTTGGCACATGTGAGCCAACTCATGCAAATGCAAAAGCAACATTCTATTGCACAAATTTGAAAAATTGAAACAAGCCCAATGGTTGAAAACTCCATCATTCACCATATTCTGCAAATTAGATACTCACAACACCTATTCCACCTATTAATTACAACAACACTTCACAAGTTGATGCAAAAGCCCCAAAGGTCGTTCCATCTCCTAATTAAACATCATGAACATGATTTGCTTTGTATAGTGGCACTGGATTCTTCCTTCTTTGCTTTATTGGCTTTTCTTTCTCCTTTTTCTTGTGTTTGTTGTTAGCTTGTTTTAATGTCAACTTACTCTAATATCTTTCAGGAAAAGGTGCCACCCACACATTGCCTTGCATAAATGATGCAGTAACAAGAAACAAAAACAAAAACAAAAACATTGACGCGCTCCCAAGTCCCTAGTTAATCTCAAATTGGGGCTAAGTTACTCAAAATGCGGAATTGTGGGGACTCGGGGCACGCTCCCATCTCTTAGCACTAAAAGGGGTAGAGGGGCGTGTTGAAGCTCTGGGATGGAACTAGGAAGAGTGACAAGCTATTCACTTACTCGAACCTGTACCAAAACCAACCAACAAGTTGGTTAGTTCACTTTCTGGAACACCCTTGGTGTTAGGACAAACCACGGGCAACTTTGGACTCACATGACTCACCACGGCCCGGACTCGAGGGAAGCCACCACCTTCCTCCATATAGTATACTCTGTGCCTCTCCACGGCACCCACATCCGAATGGCTTTTTGTCCCGGGACTCCCAAGGAGGAGTCCCGAAACTGTCATGGTTTAGACTCTCGAGACTTTGCACGATCATAACTCTTTACTCAGACCTCCGATTGGGATGAGGTCTAAAGCAAAGTCTTAACTCTTCTCAAGAGATTTCCAACGGTGTGTTGCACTCCACCTGCACACACTGGGGTTGGGTTGATTCTCGACTTTTAGTGATCGGGAGTCAAACTGCTAGTTTGACTCCTAGCCTTTCTTTTTGCCATAACTTGTTCTACAGATGTTCAAATGGCCCATGCAAGGCCATTTTCGACATCTACACTTCAATAGCTTTCCAATGATATAAAGAACACCCCAATGCAAGGTGTTTTGACCCTTGTAATTGAGCTATGAAATTTTGGGAGTCCCGAAGGACTCCCAAGTCCCAATTTCAGGAGTGTGAGTTTCATCTTCACACTTCCCTCAAAGTAAGGTTTTGACAAACATCATCATGATATTCTCTATTGCAAATTAGGTCAACTTCACACTTACATTCGTCTCAATGGATTTTAAAGCTTTTTACATTCTTTCTTCGTCTCCTTTTCACATCATTGCTACAACTATTTATAATGAATATGTAGTTGTTCATTACTTCTTCATTGCTTGCAAATTGGCACCAACAACAACAATTCATATTTCTTCATAACCTTAATTCTAGAATTGTAAGAGAGTTTGAAAAAAATGGCAATAATAGCAATCAGACTGCAATAATTACACAAAGCTACCTTAGATTGATGATGGCAATTTTGTTGTTTTTTTTATGGATAATTGCTACAAAACAACTATTAACTCAACAAGTTGGAAAACATCCAATTTTAACAAAAACTAGACGATAAAGAAAATGAAAGAGGTCAAGTAGAAGGAATAATGTTAGGGAGCAAACAAGCGAAAAAACTTGAAGATTTAAATTGATGGCGGTATCGTAAGTGTGGAAGTAGAGTTTTTTTATTTCTTTTAAGCATGGACTTCAATGACTTCAATCCTAGAAAAACTTGTTTCTTGCCATTTTGATTTTTTAAATCACCAATTGCGATTTTAAGAAAAGGAAGGAAATGTTCCCACCTTTCATTAAAAAAAAATGAATTCACACATGGTCAAAATAACACCAGGTGAACATTCCACAGTTTTGTAATCTTTAGGTGTCTTCTCTTCATTGCTACCCTTTCACTTCTCTACTTTTTAGCTTTTTGTCCTCCCCCCCCCCCCTTTTCTCTCTCTTTCTCTTGTGTGTGTGTGTGTGTGGTGTTCTTCTGTTTTGTTCTTATGTCTTTTGTGGAAATTATATTGTTGCTATAGAGATAGATACTTAGACGATCTAGCTCCAAATTTTAAAAGTCCTCTTATCTCTTGTCCTATCTTGTTAAGAAAACTATAAGAAATTTTTTCCCAAGTTCTACCACAATCTTTGGACACTTGTCTATAATTTCCAAAAGTTAGATATCTACAACTTCTATTATGCATGATTAGATCTTAAATGACTTGAATGGTAGAGATATTATTTATTCTATTTGATGCTAATATAGGAATGGACGTCAACCTTGGCTTCTATTTCACATCCTAGGGACTTGATAGTTCTATTAGAAGAGAAAAGGAAAGAAGTGAACAGAACCCATCTTCCCTACAATCAAGAATGGCTTAAGTGGGTGTTAAAAAAGATGGAATAATACATTTCACCGGTTATAAAAACTTCTGAAATGTACATGAGTGATGAGCGAGCATACATGGTTTGCTCCACTCATTGTCAATTTTGTCATAATGAAATAGGACGTGAATGTGAAAAACCTCTGATAGCGACAAAGAAGTTGCAAACAAGGATGTAGAGCTTGAAGCAAAGTCTCTAAATCATTCACTATTTCATTGCAATAAAAAACATTAATAAAAGAACACATAAAAAAAAATCTTACCAAATCTATAATTTTGTTGTTGAGATCTTGCAAGTTGTGAAGGCTGTTAACATGGTTATTGACAATTGCCATTTTAGCCACAATTGTAATTCCAATAGCAAAGAGCTTGGTTGAAGAAGAGAATCCTTTCAGTTTTTGCGATGGTTGTCAAAACTTACAATGTTCAACTACCTGAAAAACTAATGTATTTAAAGTTACATCCATGTGATTATTATTTTTTGTAAATACTTGTCATTTCCACATTAGCCAATGAGGGAGCAAAAACTTTATCCCCAAATCCAAATCTTGCACAGATGCGTAGTCTCTTCCCTATGGATAGAGCCAACAAACATGTGGAACTGATGAGTACTCATCAATTATTCCAATATTATAACCATACATGAGTCCACAAGATGAAGCTAGGAGACAAGCAAGGCTGTAGTGTGCCCTTCATAATGCTTGAATTCTGCACTTGCTACAATTGAGTCTCGTCCACTAGCCATCCACTAACCATCATCAAAATTGCCTTTATGGAAGATTGAACATCAGAGTTTGATATGTTCCAATTGATACAATAGTATTTTATTTATTGTTTCAAAGGCTCTAGAAAGGAATGTAACTAAATAGTACCTTACAAATATTTAAAGTGGCCATTATGAATTATTGACATTCAATCACTAAAGCCTACCAAAAATAAGGAGACATGGTGGGCTTGTTATGACTATGTGTTAGGTTCTCTGTACTCATTTTAATAACATTGGACTAAGACTAGAATCAAGGCATTTTTGTCAAGTTATAGAAAGAGAAGGATTGTATAATGTTTTGACCACACTGACAATGCAAAATGTGAACTGTATCTAAACACCATAGTGGTAAAGTGACATCTAACCCCTTCTTATGCATCCATAGCATACTCGAGGAATGTGGTGGCCACCAAATGGGAAACATCTTCACCATCCATGGCAGCATCTCATTGAATGGCCCAAAGGTTCATGTATTGTTGGGTAGTATCGATGTTTCCACGCAAACTGACAATGAACGACTGCACGGGCCTCACAAGCAACATATATTCAATGAATAGCAAATTCATTTTTGGAGGTAGGAAACAAGGTATCAATTTGACCGGCGGCCCTACGTTGGCGCCCTTGTGGTATCTCTAGAAGGTCATAATGGTGCCAGCTGACCAATAAAATGTCCTATCAGCATGCTTCGTGTTGCGAATGAGATAGCTTCTATACTCTTCGCCATGAGGAGGACCACTGTTGGTGAAATGCATGAGTAAAAATAACAATGCGTGTATACAATCAGCCGTTCGTGCCCACATTGCCAAGGCATTTTGATTCCATATAATGGGTCGATTGTTGTTTGTGCCTTTGATAAAAAGACCTCAGGTGTGCCAATCGCTGAAGAGGTGGATGGCAAGATCTTCTCCATGACAATGAAATTCATTACAGGCATTCGATAAGAAAGAATATCCAACATTGCCTTCATTCGCCATGTCAGCAATGTTGCCTTCAGCTATCACCCAATCGATCCAAGCTGTCTAAAGTCCTAGCAATAATTGGTTGTTCATGATTTTATTTGCCTCGCTTAGCAGCTTGCCAACCAGGTTTCATAATGTGTTAATGGTGACAGCTTGACCATCGATCATGCATGCCATAGGATCAATTCGAACGAGTCTCGGGATGTCTGGGCCATCGCCCAAGACTGTGCATGCAAGGCGCATGGTCTCCTGTAGTCTGTTGAATGGTGTGTCCTTGGCGTTGTCATGAATGCAAGCGAACCATTCATCAACTTCGCACCAAGGGATGGTTGGGTGATTGGGCTGCCACATTAGACGCACAAGTTGCATGAGGATTGTGCATCTCCACCAATACTGGAGAATGGCTACAGGACCTGTCACATGTTGAACATGTTCGAAAGCAAGGTTGGTTGATGAAGGGTTAAACTTCAGGCTATTCACAATCAAAAACCTCATTATTTGACAACTAGTTTATAGCTTGTGCTGAACGACCGAACATGTTGGCGGTCGGCAAATGTGTAACAACATCATGTGGATGTGAACGAGATCTTCATCATCTCTATCTACACCTTGTCAACTTTGGATGTAAGAGGTGAGATTCTCCAACGCATCTGCGAAATCCAAATGCAAATTACCTAGAACATTGATGAACGACTTATCATCCACCGGGCTGCTATCTCTGGATTAAACCATTGTGATGAATAACTTGGTCATCAACATACAATATTTAGTTATTGTGGATGGCACCCAAAGCTGGTTGAGCCCCATTGTGGCCATGGGGGAATCTTCGACAGAAACAACTAACCGCTTGAGATGATATGGCACACGACCAATCATGGTTTGCGCATTCTCCAAATATGCTTAGACCATCAATGGCAAGCGATCCAAATTGAATTCCCCGTTGATCGGGTTCGGGAGCACGCTTGCTTGCTTGATATGGTCCAATGGTGTACCCGTTGGAATGATGTGGTTGACAGCTAGTTCGTGCCAACGAAACATTTTAAGCCATGGGACTCAACTCACGAATGGATGGATTTGGTGCCACGTTCAATATCAAACATTGGTGGGCTTCTAAAAAAACATGTACTTGCTCCTTTAGTTGGAGCCCCGTCGGGTCACCTGCAAGCTCCATATTCTAATGGTCAACACCAAAATATGTGGTGTACCCGACCTTTTTAAAAAGGTGCTGCACGTGGCATGGTTGATGACTAGCATTAACTGGTAAGAAAAAATGGTGTGCATGACGATGATTGCCCATAGTCTTCCTTGTGGTGCAGTAGTACACACATCCATCTGCTTTGCATCGATATCCATTGATAACCGTGATCCTTGCGACCATTGGCAAGAGCTCCTGCCGTGGAGACGTGGTATACCTTTCAAGGCAAGGGTCTTGCAACTGGGTGAACTCAATCCCATCAAACAATGATGTGAAATCCGTAATAGGTGGGATCATATTCACACGATGTTGGCTGCCATTGCGATGTCGTTTGGGAGCTCTACAATTGTTGTGCCCCAATAAGTGGTTATGCATTTGGCAAGGCTTCGGCTCCAAACATACATTACAAACCCTGCACAACAAGAGACGAATGCCATCCACGATGTTGAGAAAAACGAGGCCGATGTCACGGAGCAGCTCCGGTGTTTGTTCGATGGGCAGCTAGATTAACATGCCCATCGACATTGCCTTCTGCACATTGTCATCAAGATTTTGATTTAGGGCTGAATCATTTTGCTCCACATGTTGCACTTTGAAATGGCAATACAACTTATCACTACGCTCAAATGTGCTTGTGCAACAATCAGCGGGGCAAGGAAATTTTTCATCAATGGATTAATTGACAGTAATTCGACCAGTGACAGTACGAATCTTACAAGTTGATTATGCACCAATCAACGATGTCCATCACGTTGATGAGAAGCGGTAAAAAAAATGTTACACTCGGGGCATTGGAGGTTAGCCATGAATACTAGTTGACAATATACAGATGTTTGTGAAAGCATTAGAGTTGCAATTGATAATCAAAGGTCAATATATCAATAACTCAAGCTTTATCAAACCAACCTTGACCCTATAGACATACAAAATTGAATTTTTGGTGTTAGTGATCTTCCTTGACATAACATTTACAGAAGATGACACTGTTCAAATTCATGCATACACCAAAGATGCTTGGTACATGTGCTTACTTGGTCACATTGTTGGAATAAATTTGCACATATATAGAGTTGAATTTGCAATGTGATCCAACTATTGTGCTCCTTCCACCTTGTAGCTCTTATAAAATATAGCAATGCGAGAGTTGAAAGATGAAAACAACACAAATTCTATACGTACAATAAACTCCAAATGCACACACTTTCCAACTATGTAAACCAATATATTTTAAACTAATGTTCACACACAATGCTAATTTGGTCTTGTGTTGACATACATTTATTTTGCCAACACTAATAACATCTTTGAACCATCAAAAAACACTACAAAAATATCAGGCACGGTCATACAATTTTTGCTGTGATCTCATAATTCTATCTATGAGAACAAGTTTAATTTTACAACATGCTCCATGATTTTTATGAAAACTTTCTATTCCTAATGATTTTTCATTACACTTCAAATCCACAATGACAATGACAACAGATCAAATTTTGAGAAGGAAACAAATGCAAATGCTGGTATAGGTTGATATTCTAATACCTGCACTTGCTCACTGCACTCAAACAAGGTTGCATGTGTGTGGAATTGAACATGTGATGTTTGTGCTCCAATGTTGCATGTGTGTGGAATCGAACATGTGATGTTTGTGCTCCAATGCCCCCTGCCAACATAACATATGGAAAAAATGACAATTCAAAAGTTCATGGTTCGAATGATGCGCCGACCTTGTGTAAAAGATTTTCAAAATGCATATGTGAATTTTACATGGAGCTATATGTTATGTTGCTCAACTTAGGAACAAGAGTTTGATGTTGTACACCGTTATACTGCACATACACATAACTTTTGGTTTTCCAAATCGTAAGATTTTGCAAAACAAATTCCTGCTGCACACAAAAGAAAATTAGAAAAAATAAATCTCCAACCCCCTATGTTTATCATATGTCTTGCTCTAATTTCATTATGTTTGAAGAAATTGATAAATGACATAGTTAAATGTACTTTGGCCTTTGTATCACGTTGTGCAACCTTTTTATTGGCATTTATGCATATATGTTATTTATCTTGATAAATGGAATCCAATTTTGTAAAAAGGTAAATTACTTTGTGGTGGATTTGATATGATTATGTATTCATTGCAATATGGGTGCCAACTCTCTGAATACAATCGGGAAATTGTTGAACAAAGTTTCGGGTATTTAATGTGGCCTATACAAAAATCCTTTGTGCCATATATGTAGCATATATTATAATTTTTACATGTTGCGTAGACTAACCCACATAACATTTCCCCAAGGTGTTATCACATGTCATTTTTTTATATCATGGCATATCACACATTATAATCAAAACAATTTTTTTTATGGCAAACAGTCACCAAATTTTGGTTTAAATTGGGGTCTTCCTACCATTCCACTAATTTTTTCAAGAAATTTTCAAGGCGAACTCATTCAGTGGCTCGCCAAGTGGCTCCCTTTTCCTTTTTTTTTCATTGTATTCAATTATAATATAACTTATCGTAACATGGTTTGAATTGTTGTGTGTTTTTGTAAGTAATTTAAATAGTTATGTTGGCATTATATTTAGCTTTTGACTACCCATCAAAATGTTACCATTGAAATAACTTTGTAGAATCTTTTATAAAAAAAACCATGAACTAAAGGGCTGACAAAGGCCATTGGGCAAGGTTAGAGAAGCAGATGGAAATTTAAGGGGGAGGGATTTAGCGGCCCGGTGAACTTTATTTATAAAGGTGTTGTAAAGTGTTATAACAAGAGGATCCATCAAATATGCAATCAAATAACATTTACGGACATGTTTGATTCATGGCCAATTTATCTTTTGTATATTTGGTGGGAAATAGATATAATTCTTGTTCACATTGTTCAATAAAAATTAATTCATCCTCCATCCCAACAAATCTTTTTTGCATTTAATGCTTATAAATTAAAAGGATGTGTGATATATTAAACTTTGTGCAAGTGTGAAACTTTAGCACAATTTACCAAAACTGTCCCAAGATGTTTGTCAATAGAATTAACCAGAAGTCACCACGATAACATACTTCATAGCATGCATGCCATTCCCCATTGCCATAATGTTCCTTTTGGCAAAACAAGCTTAACTGTTATTTGGTCGCAATAAAAAATATATATTGATTTATTTTGTGATAGGGCTTAAGTTATTCCATACAAAATTATATTAAATACCTATTTAATGGTAGAAATTCTCAAATTGACAAGTATATTTTATCCAATTTTTCCCAACCCATTTTCTATTTCCTTAGAAAAAAAAATTGTTTTTTACAATTAAGGTTTTCCAAAAAAACAATTGTTTGTATGAAACAAGGTCATTTGGAAATGAACAACAATTATGCTGAAGGCTAATGTATTGTGCACAAACAAGATTTGAAAGTCATCGGAATATTTGTCGTGATATCCACAAGTTTGGGTCTCGTCATTTAAGGCATGTTTGGATTGTGGCAAATTATTTGTGATTGTTTCAAGAACCAATAATGTTATCGTGATTTTTATCAAGTAGTTATAGGTAATCTTCTAAAAGTTCAAACTTTATGTCCTACGACATGGGCCTTGTGGCCTCCAACCTTTTGCCTATAAGAATTGTACAAAGCCTTAGACAAGGCAAGAAAAAAATTCTTACAATTCGATTCCAGTTTGTCAATATAGATATCCTCAAAACGTGTGCTTTTGGGCAAGGGTTATGTAACACGTGAGACCCATGTTGCAAGGAGAACAACGTCAAAGTTTTTGGACAAATTTTTGGACAAGTTACGAAACTTACAACTCTTTCAACAATATTTAAGTCCTAAGAAGGCCAACTTAAAAAATATAAAAACAATATAACAATTTTTTGAAAGTCTAAGAAAATCAAATTGAATACAAAATTTAAAAAAACTTCAAAACTTATTAGTAGACTCAACCTATTTATATGTTGACACAATTATGCCAAAAAAGGGAAGCAAATAGGAAAAAACCTAAAATAGAAGGATTTGAGAGGTTTGTAGTCACCATAATTGAGGAAAAAAAATGTTAAAAGTCCTCAAATTTCTTTTATTTGGTTTAGGTTTGTAGCCAAAAATTGTAAGAGAATGATTTTTCTAAAAATTATGATTTACATTCAAACTAACTTTATGTCTTCCTACCAATGGTTGCCATTTTTTGCATGGATGATTGCCATTGTGGTTACAAACCAAAAATCTTTATAAAATACCATGAGTGGATTCGACTTACTTAGATATCGTTGTTGGAGAATTTGAAAATTTTGTATGGGGGTGACAAAACTTTTTTCCTCCAATAACTAAATATCTCCCATATAATTTGTCACAAATGGGTGTTAGGCATGACATGTAAGCAAGGAACCCACAAATACAACACAAGGAACATGTGCAAAATCGTATGGGAAAATTTTATCAACCTCATTTAACTCCGAGAAGGTTCGATTCATGGTTTCAAAGATTTACATTGATCACAAAAAAACCGTTCATAATTGTCCCAAAAAAATTGTAATTCAAAAAGCTTTTTTTCTTTAGTAAAATATGATGTATATTGAACAATATATAATGCCAAAAACACCTTTTTCGGGGTGTGTTCATGTGTCATGGGAATTTGAGACTTATGGTTTTGCAGTAGAAAATGTAGACATTAACAGCTACATAGGCTTCCTCGAGGTGCTCATATGTCATGGGAATTGAGCCCTATGGTATTTCAAGAATAAAATTTGGACTATTTGGGTTGTTATGGTTATTTGGTTTATTTGCAGTTGGCTATTTCATTATCCTCCTTCTTGGAGTTCGAGTTGTGTAGGCAATGCATTTTTTTTTTTTGGTAGTCATAATAATGAAGGGATTTTAATTTGTGGATTAGTGCGTGTAAACATTAGTTTTTTTTTTTAGGTCATCTCTAATTCGTGCATAACAAGGTGTAAGTATTGGATTTGGGGGGCGGGGTGGGCAACGGTCTTCCTGATTAGGCCCTTCCACCTAACCACCATACTAACTTACATCTTCGCCCTACCGACCAACTAGCATCCAACCCTGTTCCTGCCCGCCCACCCACGCTGCTACCTACCTACCTTTGTTTGTTTCTCCACAGAATCTCTATGTAGTTTTGGTTAAATCTTTATCTCTTGGTGAAACCTCTATGTCCTGGACTAGTTCAAGTTAAGCATTTACCAAACCTCTCCTGGTCACAAAACCATTATCTAAGTCAAGTATTGAATAACGATTTAGGGTTTACATTTCATTGTTTAGTACGTTGATTATTAAATGTTTCGTGTGAATAGTGATATTGATTGATTACTAAACAAATGAATATTCGATAACATGTTTCGATTATATCCAAACATAGTTGAACATATTGAACATTCAATAGTTCAATGCTATAAAATAACTCAATAATTAATATGTAAATCAATTTAATGTTATTGAAAAATATTGAAGCAAAATTGATATATCATTATTGAATGTTTCATTTATTTTTTAATTGTATTCCTACAATGCAGAGAAAAATAAAGAGGTTTAAGTTTAGGACATATATGCATGTTACGTTCTCAAGTTTTCTTTGATCGTAGGACATGGGTAGTTTGAACATGTTTGAAAAATAACTAATAAGCCTTGGTCAAAAAATAAAGATCAATGGACCACTAATTCCAATTGTTTTAGGATTCTCAAGTAAATGACAATGTTCTTGAAATATCCATTGTAGAAAGCCATTGATTAGCCTAGAGGTGATTTTTGAGACTATTTCATTTTAAAAAAAAAAACCAATGGTCTATGCAAAAACTGATTGTTTTGACTTTTCACCCCCACCAAGTAAGTGAGCATATACCCAGTTCGAATTAGTGAGTTTGTTAGTTAATTATTACACTCCTTGCCCCACACTTGGCTATTAAACACTAGATATGAAATATAGATCTTTTATCAATTTTTTTACATTTGTGGCAAATCATCCATTTGTGTGCATCTAGCTTTAAAAGGTTGGGGCAACGAGTGCAGGTGCTTCAATGTTTCAAAACTAATAAGAACGCTATGAATTATTCAACTTAATAACCTACCTAAACATCATATTCGTTAGTTTTCAAACAAGTTATTATAAACCGGCCTTTATGCATAACAGGCGGTAACACTTGGGTTGGTCCAGCTTGAAAATTACACTCCCAAAATTGGTGGAGGCATTAATGCGGGGCATTATAATTCACCACACATCATTTATTACATGTTTTGCCAACTAGTTTGGGCGGGAGTCCGAGGTAGCACGTGAAGGGGACGGTTTGATATTCTTTGAGGTACCAACGCTCACATGGTTATGACAATAATCTTTCTCCTCTTGTTTGTTTTTGTTTGCTCAAAATGTATTCAATTATTACTTTCCAAATGTAATCAAGGAGTTTTCTCTACAATTTAATGGATATAGGATTATATTAATTAGAGGTGGAAATTGTCGTTGTGTCAAAACCAACGTGGGGGCAATTATTTGATTTAAAAAATAACCATTGGTTTTGGGTATTTGAAATAATGAATAAGAATAAAGGAATTATTGGTTTCAAATATTTGAAAAAAATAGAATCAAAGAACTATTGGCCCCAAGCATCGCCTCCCCCCCTTATGGGGAAAAGAAAACTAGAGTAAGAAAACCACTAGTTCCATTTGTTGGAGGGGGCGGGGGGAGCCTAAATGAAAGAACTACCAATTCCAAATATTTGAAAAAATTATAACAAAAGAAACATAGGTTTTGGTTATTTCAAACATCCAAAAAAAACTATTGGGCTTCATCATGATAGAAAGAATAGTTTTAAAAG
>Ga0116231_10005435_pt1 | contig 25108 bp, 13 predicted proteins | sample S1TSphgellanicum_2_FD_89695 | JGI IMG/M metagenome (GOLD analysis project Ga0116231, IMG submission 89695) | Host-associated microbial communities from peat moss isolated from Minnesota, USA - S1T2_Fd - Sphagnum magellanicum MG | ecosystem: Host-associated > Plants > Peat moss > Unclassified... | reverse complement strand
GTTTTTCGTTGGAGGTGGGTTTGGTGTTAATTTTTTTGTTAAAAATATATGAAGATTGTTGGTGGGGGGGGGGGGGGGGGGGGGGGAGTGGGAGGTTAGGGTGCAAAAGAAGAAGGCACCTGCACAGACACACACCCCTTCTTTCTCTTCTCTCTTTCTTTTTGCCCTTGTTCTAGCACACACACACCCCTCATCTTTCTTTCTCTCCATCTCTGCCCCTATTCTAATTGTCCGACTCTATTTCTTTCCATCTCTGCCCCCTATTCTAATTGTATGTTTCTATTTCTTTCCATCTCTACCCCTATCTCGGCCCACACACACACAATTTCTCTTTCCGTGTCTGCCCCTGTCTTGACCCACAGACACACACACATTCTCTTTCTCTCTTCGTTTCTACCATTGTCCCCTCCGCCCCCGCCCTAAACCCCCCCACCACACACACACACACACACACACACACACACAAAGTCTTTTTGTCACTTCGTTTTAATTTCTGCCCTTGTCCTGAGCCACACACACATACTCTCTCTTTCTCTTTCCTTATCTTTGCCCATTCCCCCTCCCCACACACAATTAATTAAATTAAACCTCCCCACTTCCAACTGAAATTCTTAGATCACACACCACCTGAAAATATTTGTCACCACTTGAAAATTCCTAGAGATCACACCTCCAACTATCAGTTGAATCACCACCTTTAAAAAAAAATCACTTGCAGAATCACCACACACACACCACCTGAAAAAATTAATCACTTGTAGAATCACCACACACATAAAACTAATCAATTGAAAGATTTTTAAATCACCACCACTTGAAGAAAAAGTTATCGAATAGACCACCGCTTGAAAGGGTAGCACTCGCTATGAAAAGAGGATATAGAACAACATTTGCTTTTTTTTTTCTCTAAATAAATGAACAGCTGAAAGGGTAGCACTTGTTCTAAAAAAAAGGATAGAACAACAACAACTTGCTTTGAAGAAAGAGAATAGATGTGCATCAAACATTCACTTTGAAAAAAAACAAAGTCCCATTCTAAAATAAAACACTACACACCTCAAGGGGCGACACCTTTCACAGATTTGAAAGTAGACACCTTAGGGAACAACGGCTATCACATATTTTTCACACCTTTCAAAAAATAAAATGGCACATCTCTTTCTCCAAAAAAAGAGTTAGAAACAAAACAATTACACTCAACTCTCATATATCTAGCTCATTGTTTTTCTCACACTCCTAATCTTTCCTTCTCATGCACACACAACTAAACCCTCAATCTCAATAGCCACTAACTACCACCCTCAATATTCCAAAATAAAAACCTTGATTTTTTTCCTGCTCATTTTTAGCCCTCTTAAACCCTAACTCTCAACAACCTTCAACCGTGACTTTCAAGATTTCAAAATAAAAACCCTAATTTTTTCCCACTCAATTTATTTGGTTTGTTCACATTGAAAACCCGTTTTCGATGAAAATAGGTTCATCAAAAGAACCAATCTCATAATATGAAACAGGTTCCAATAAGGCAAACTTGAAGAAAACAATACCCACCCTCCCCCCACACAAGGAAAAAGAAAAACTAGTCAAATTTACACTAGATGTTTTTTGCAGATTTTATTGAAAAATTGAGCTCCAACCTTTAGAAAGAGTTTTGGGGATATTATTTCAAAAACTTCGCCGGAAAAATAGGGAAATAAATTCGTTTAAAAATAATATATTTTTTGCAATAGTGTGAAATTTTGCACTAAAAATATTCACTAATAAAACCTCTTTCTCAATGTAAACACGTCCATCAAAAGAACTGGTTCTCACAATATAAAAGTAATTCCAATAAGGTAAAAGTTGCAAACTTTGTATCGAATGCAATAGTCCTTGTCCTCATGGGAGGTAGGGCCCAACAAAAGCAAACAATCAACAAAAATCAGATAAAGACCTTATGCAAAGAGGACTGGTGACTACAAAATGACAATCAACAATAACAAAGAAGACCTAAAACAAAAAAATATCATCTATCACAAATCAATGACAAAGGTGCACTAGCTAACATGTGTGAAAAAGATGAGGAGCCCCAACCAAGCGCAACAAGCTGTTGAAAAGTCACTTTGACTTGCGCAAAAAGGTTCCCTAACAACAACTTTGCAAGTTCTAACGACTTCAATCTAACTGAATGCCAAAATGTTACATTGTCTTGCAATCAAAAGGCATGTCAAAAAAAGAGGTGAAAAAATGGACCCAATCTCCAATACTCCTACAACTAGACCAACTAGGTATCTCATCTCAGCACCATGAGGGATGAATGGTGGGTGGACAAGAGAAACTTTTCCATCCAGTTCCAGTTCCTAGCTAACCTTAGTGGTTTGGTTAACTCAGATTTCTGTTTTAACTACCTACTGACTCACAACCTAGTAGCCCTTCATTATGTACCAACCATTTACTTACCTAGTAGCAACCTATTGTCCTAGGTACAGGATAGATTACTGAGGGAGGTTGAATATTAACTCAATTTGGGTAAATCCATACCTGAGCAGTGTTTTTTAAAGAATTTTGTGATGTAGCCAACATGATGATCATCCATACAAAGATTTAGCCAAATCTGGCTGTACACCAGATATGAAAGAAAACAAATTTAATTAACTTTTATATTCTTGGCTACATCATGGAACCAAATATAGAAATCTGGCAACCTTCACTAACTTTTTTTCTCTGACTTCTAGTAATTGAAACCCTCAAAAATCACTTCAGTTTCAAAATTTTCATTTGTACTTTTTTTTTTGGCAAAATTATGCCAATAAAATTAGTGGCTGTTTAAACTGAGTCATGACTCATAGCAGGTTTCCAAATGGCTGGTGCACTGGTGGGTGCTGGTTGACATAATCCTTGGAGGATTTGTTGTTGAATTTGTCCCAATTGTGAGGCTAAAAAGGAGAGCAAGGTTAAATGTTGGTGGGAAGGACAAACCACTGCGGAGAAACCAAAATGCATTACTCCAAAAATAAAAACGTTGGGGGGTTGTTATTGATCAATTACAAACCAATTCCAACAATTGAGTGTAGTGTTTCTTTGATGGGTGTTGTAGAATTGGTCCAATTTTGTGAGGCTTAAACTTTTTTTTTAAAAAAAAGAAAAAGAAAAAAAAAAGAAAAATTGAATATGGTGTGTAGGGTAAAGCTGGAGAGTGGGGACATTTGCAAAATAAGGGGCCTAAGAGGCAGGTAGCTGACTTTGGCCCACATTTAAAGAAGATTCCCACTTGTGGACTTTGCCCAGTGTAAAGCAAAGCATGAGGTGAATGCTATTATCAGCCTAAACATATATAGACCACAAGGTGTTGCAAGGAGAGCTAGTAGGTCTACACCTTAAGAGTGGGAGGAATCTTCCACCTGTAGTAGGTGTAATATATCTCCTCTCTTCTTGGAACGACATTCTTGAATATAAACTACCCTTCACGTGCACTAGGAAACTTTGTTGGGGTGATTTACAAAAGACCAGCACTATTGAATGCATAGTTGAATGTGGTATGAAGGGCCAGCAGTAATGAAAGCAAAATGGAAAACTCCAAAAAGTTTTGGGAAGCACAACAAGTGAGGCGCCACTTCCCTCAGTGGAAGAAGTACCAGACATATGGTGGGCCAGGAGTACAAGTTGTTATGGCAAGTTGTGGGGTGGGGTGGGGGAGGAGAGGAGGAAAGCAACTAACAAGATAGATACTCTCACTCCATCTCAAAGCATCTTACTCTTGAACTTAGTAGTCTCTGCAAGCAACAACAGCTTGTATTTATCCAGGGTAGCCACACAAATAGTTCTTAAATTATTAAGGACTAGGTAACCGGAGAGAGCTGCCCAGTTCCTGAATGTAGTTGAGCTCTAGAGGCAGTGAGACTACGTTTGCTAACCCGGCAGCTCAAGCTGGTTACCAGACAAAACCGGTTGTGAAGGGGCATCAAGCCCACACTCATTTCCCCTTCATTGAAGCACCAGTCACACCATGTTGCTTCACCAGTCACATGCATGTGCTCCATGAACATAGACACAAGGTTATCACCTTGACCAATTGGGCGACATGGCACACATGAGTTATGAGTTATATAACTCACATCCTGCCACCCAAAAGGAGTATGAGGCACCCCTCAACACAGGGTGCTTATGAACTTATGTGGAATGTTTAGCAATGAAAGGGCAAGCCCATCTTTCACATTGGGTACTAAAATGGGTGCATGAGAACTCATTGTTAATGGAATGTATTGTAAAGTTAATTATCATAATTTAAAATAAAAGTTCTTAAAATTAAGGTTATTCGAAGATGTCATAAAAGGCAACATTAAGTGAGTAAGCAAGGATCAAAAATTGACGGATTACTTTTTAAAACTAAAATGGTTTCAGATTTCACATATTTAATCCATGCATTTGAATAAGTGAATGTAAAGAAAAAAACAGGTTTGTCTTTCTATCTAGATATATTTCAAGTGTGATTACAAATAAGGACTCCTAGTATTTAGTAAAGGGTTGCATCCTGCTGGTACACTGTAAGTGGTTGGTTTAAGCTTGAACAAAACAAATTTTTGTGCAAGCTTGCGCAACAAAGCTTTATGCAAGCTGAAACAAAAAATAACAAACTTTTGTGCAAGCTCCAACAACAAAGCTTTGTGCAAATTCAAACAAAAACCAAAAAAAGTTGTGCAAGCTCCAATAACAAATTGTTGTTCAAGCTTGAACAACAAATCTTTAAGCTGAAACAAGAGATCTTTGTGCAAGCTCAGACAAAAAAAACAAATTCTTTGTGCAAATCTTGAACAACAACTCTTTGTGCAAGCTCAAGCAATTAATTTAGCTTTGTGCAAGCTCAAACAATAATTTAGATTTGTGCAAAGCTCAAACTTTTGCACACAATTGCCTTGATCTGCAAAGCTAGCCCTCTAATAGTAATGAAGTCTGAGAGCATCCAGGCTAATGCTAATAATATCTATCATTTTTTCTGTCTGGACAAAGAGCAGAAACTTGTGCAGAAACAGTGGACTTGACCTGCTGGATGCCATGGATCTTGTTTCTACAATCTTCTTCAGGCTGTTATTTGCCTGAGAATTTCTAGGAATTCGTGAAACTTGTTCAAATACGTCAGATCTGACGAAATTGCTGTGATGAAATTTGATTTGCAGCTTCCTGCAATTAGAAGCTGTGAGAAGAAATGTTGGGCACCTGGACGTTGAGGAGAAGCGTCGTCGAAGAAGATTTTGAGTAGAGCTGCTGTTGTGTTGCTGCTGCTGCTGATGCTTCGCACTGGTTGTTTGCAGTCAGGCCACATGAATGACGCGACGGAGGTCACCCTCACGCAGTGCGTCTGCAACGATACAAGCGGTTCCCAAGCAGCTTTGGATCCACCTGTCGAGCCGGGCACAGACGGCTCCGGCGAAACAAAAGAGCAAAGCCCAGCCGAGCTTCATGATTGATGAATCATCCAGCTTAACATCTTTCAACTTCCTTCTGCAAAGTCTTTCTTCCCAGCTTGATGTTGATTCCTGCACCTCCCTCTAAGAAGAACATCCTCTCAAAACCAAAACCCATTTCAAAAGCTTCCTTCCTTCCGGAATGTTTGACAAACATAGCAATGAATCATCAACCCCTGAGAGCTTCCAGGCTCGTCCTTGAACTCTTTTGAATACAAAACTGCACTACCGAAAAAAGCGTCATCATCCAAATCTGAAAAACAAAACAAAATCCACCCAAAAACAAAAAAAAACAAAGAACACACCCAAGAGCTTCTTTGCGAGTCCCTGTGGAGATTTCAACACTTCAAGGAAAGATCAAGAGTGGCTGGACTCGGTAACATGATGCCCATCTCCATAACTTCCCATCACACCTTTTTTTCTCTGCACCCAATATGGGGACCCCACTCCTCCACCCACACAACCAAATGCAAGACTAGAAGAGCTTACATCACAGACTAATTCTTCTTGTAGAGCATCTCCAATGGTGCTCAATATGTGACCCTGCAAAAATATTTCTCACATCCAAGTACAGTTATTTTACTTTTTTCCAACCCCACCCATGAAACTAAAACTGGGATTGCAAATAAGTGCCAAGAAACTACTAATTAGTAACCCGCCTGCACCAACCAAACGATCTACCCAATCAACAGCAGGTGTTAAGCTTTGCTATGCCATTTGCCAGCCTTAAGAAACTATGAAAAAATGCTGGGCCAAAACCAATTTATTGAACCAAACGAGCATGTTTTGACTTTTCTTCATCTAATTTTTAATTTGCAGGGTCATGTACTGAGCACCAGTGAGTGGCTCTTAGGGATTCATCATAGCACAGAGTCCAAACTCCAGACTTCGTAATTATCAGGGATTTTTTTCGCACTAATAATTCCTAGGGATGGGTTCATCACAGACGTCTTCTTGATGTGGGGAATTGTGATCCCTGATCGAAATTTGGCGAGATCTAATGACTAAAGTGCACACCATAAATCAATCAATCAATCAAGCTTTTGTTTGCTGCAAATTTTTTTGTCTTCTTCTTCTTCTCTTCCCTTTCCTGAGGAGCAGCAGGGACGAACAGCGGGGCCCAGGAATCTAGTCGGTTGCAACTGTCCCCTGAGAGTCCTCCCTCACGAGTCATAGACTGTGAGATGAAGGAGGCACGTGAAAAGAGATTCTGGTGATTTTTCTGAACTTTTTTGAATTTTTGCGATTTTTTATTAAATAGAAATATTAAAAATTAGAAAAAATTGAAATTATTTTTTTCCTAAATTTTTATCCCCAAAATACAATTCTGTTCGCTTTGAACAGGAGTAGGATTAATTTGCAGTTAGTTTTTGGAATTTTTTCAATTTGCAGGTTTTGGTATATAGCAGTAGCAATCAGTGCTTTTATTTCCAGATTTTTTATGTAGCATCATTAGTAATCATTCTAACAAAAGAAAAAGCATCAATTGGCAAGTTTGTAGAAAGCTGTTTTAAAAAAACTGCCCTGACAATTAAAACTGTGTGGACATGTGGCTAAACTTTCTCAATAAATAGATTTTTCTCAAAATTTTGGTGAATTTTTTTCTTGAAACACAGGGAATTTGAGACAGAACAAACCCTTTTGAATTTTTGTGGTCAAAATCTTGCAAAATTTTGACACAAAAAAATCACTGCTAGCAGCAGCTTCCATCAACAAGAACATCAGAAGACTGTCATGACTCATGAGTGAAGCTGAAGAGCTGGTGGTGGTGTTATTATTAACTTAGAGGACCTGCATGGACTCAATCAACAACAACCTCAGAATTCTTTTGTCTTTTCTGAGCAAGCACTGAATCAGTGCTGTGGCAGCAGGCAACTACCAGTCTCATCGAGTTCAAATCAAAACATCCAGTTCTTTTGACTGTCTCATGTGATCAGTGACAATACCATATGACCGATTCTAGGGAGTGTCTCGCTAACATGGCAGCACACCATCCAACAAAAGCTCCTCCCTAGTGTTATCATGTATCTTATTGCTTTTTGACATTTTCGTACGTCTCTAATCCTTTTTGCATGTTCCTGCTCACTGGTTGGCTGAACCTCATAACTGACACTCTTCTGTGTCCCATAACCTGTGAGCTTGGAGCTCCTGTACAATTGAGTATGTCTGGTAACCTGCACACTTGAGCCAGTTACCTAGTGCGAAGTCACAAATCCAGTTCATGTTGCTATGATGGTATGCCAAACCCATCAAACCAAATATTCTCATAGTTGTCTCTGATTGTAGGTATGTATATCTATGAAATCAAAAACCTCAATTTATGTGTATATATGTATAGCAATATATATCAGGTAATGGCAATTGGGAGAATTTGGTGAAGCAGCAGTTTGGCCATGAGCCAGACTTTGGGATTTAGGGTCAAACCAATTGCCATTATCTAACTTCATTAGCAATGGGGAGAAATTCTGTTATATCAATAAGAACTTTCCAGACTATTTGTTGCACCCTGTGATGTTCTGCGTGCCAGTAGCATTTGACCATAAGAATCTTGGGGTGAGGGGTGGAATCTCTCCTGAGTGACAATACACCTAAAATCCAATTATGTCTGTGACTGTATATGAAGCCTATGAAATTCAAAATTCCAATGTTGTCTGGTGTTTGCCATGGTATATCAAATTGATGAAACTGAAAAAATTCCAAATGTTTTTTGTTTGTGATCCCATAGTATCTTTTCAGGTTGGTGGTAATTAAATTGTTTTTGGAAATGCAAATTTTTTAAAGAAATTCCAAACAAATAATTTCTAAGAAAAATTGGCATTTCAAACAAATAATTTCTAAGAAAAATTGGCATTTCAAACAAATAATTTCTAAGAAAAATTGGCATTTCAAACAAATATATTCATTGTGACAATATATCAAATCCATGAAACCAAAAATTCCAATTGTGTCTATGATGTATTATCAAACCCATAAAGCCAAAATTGAATTGTATGTTAAACCCCCATGGCCTAAATGATTGGCACCTTATGTAGGCCAACTCACAATTAAATTGGTCATATTGTGATTTTTAAAAAAATGTTCACACTCGTGCATCAGACCAGAAAATTAGTTGATTGGTAGTGGATTAGCCATAAAAAATGTCGCCAACTTGCCCTCTCTCAAATATAATTGCAAACCCCCATTGATATCAACCTTCACTTGATTGGCTCCATGTTACCTTAGGTAAAATCCTAATGTTGCAAAAACATGATACCAATATGTATATTACAATACCTTTTGAAACTAGAATTTTAAATTTTATGTTTAGATTTGCGAATGGTCATGGTATGCAAATGATTGTAGATGTGTATGGATTAGGTTTGTCAGTGATGTGTGAAGGATTTCATCATTGTTGTGAAAGTCTTGTTTCTTAAGAAGTATATTAATGGTCATATGACATAACAATTAAAAAAATTGTGGAAGAGTCTCAAGCATTTTGTGGCATTCCTTTTGTTGTAGGAGTTGTTGATGGCTCACATATTCCAATCATAGTTCCAAAATTTTATGTAGCAACTTATTACATAGCAATTTCATGCTATGTAAGGAATTGTCACAAGTAAATGTAGGCTTTGCAAGTATGACATAGGTTGGGTAGGCTTTATGCATGATAGTCATTTATGGTGTTACATTACAATTGGTTAAAATTGCAAGATTGGAAGATTTGTTCTTTATGCTCTAGTTGGTGATGCTACATAACTTGCTTCTCCATGGATGTTTACACCATTCAAAGGACACAAAGATGGAATGTTCAAAGAGGAGTACAATTGGAATTTCATTCAAAGTTGTATAAGAATGCACACATAGAAAGAACATTTGGTAAATTGAAAGACTGTTACTCCACCAATGAAATAAAGCTATGGAACACAATGGATTTGAAAAATGTGAGTGGGTCATAATATAAATTGTAAACATTCCCATTGTAGATTTTCATTGATTTTCATTGCACCAATGAAATCAAAAACAAAAACATCCCATAATTACCTAAACTTGATAAGGCTATGCATTGCTTCCATTGTTAAAACACACATGACAAACCCAACAACAATTCCACATCCACTAGGTGATCCAAGTTTGCAACAACCTTTACCTCCTTTGAGACATCAATAGCCATCTTGATCAATAATGTGTGGTGCTCTTTCATCATTCATTTTGCTAGAACAAGCATATTGATCCACCTAGTGCACACATTTTTCAAAATTTTATTCCTTTTTATCTTCATTAATTCTATTAGCTTTTGAAATTCAAAGTGTCATTTGGGGCTATGAATGAAATATGCATAAATTTGTTAGCACATACCTTCCAACCTCAAAATTAAGATAAGTGGCTTAGGGTTTGCATCGTCAAATTTGTGTTGCATGCCATGCAATGCATCCTCACCATGTGTGGTCCATATTTTTTTTGAATTTTCATTATCACACCACTACAAATGCCTTGAAAAACAACAACCCTGCTAACTCCAAATGAAATTAATTTCATGGTCATGTTTCCTTGCTTGATGCACACCTCAAATCATCAATTAGGTCATATTGTGTACACTTGCACCATCAACAACACACTTCAAAGACAACAAGATGTGTCATTATAAATTTATATAAACATGCACACTAGCACAATATTGGTTGTGTAAGGTTGTGATTTCATCAAAACTAAAATCGACAATCAGAAAATTTGCAAACCTTGAATGGCATCTAACACCACATGGTGCAAATGCTAAACCATTGATCACCTTCATGTGTCATTTGAATGTTTTTAAAAGTTTTTTTTCAAATCAAACTTTCAAAGTATGTCATTGGTTAGCCCTTTTTTAACAAATGCATAACATATGTAAGTTGAACAATCTTTTGCCTATTGTGATTCCCATCCCCTTCGCCACAAGATGAAATACATTTTTTCTTGCCACACCAACATAAATAGCCTTATTTTTAACATGTTGGGACTTTTTCAAAAAATTCAATCTCCTTATTTGAACACCAAGCCTTGCAACCTTTATTTTTCTTTTATTAACATGATTAAAAAGGTTGTCAAATTTTTGAACAAGCAACTTATCTTTGCATTCAACCTTTGAACACACCTTGTATTTCATAACATGATTTAAACCATCATCTTCAACAATAGATTCAACCCATATATATATTGATGTTCATAAACCTTGAAAATTACAATCTACATCATATTGGTTTTATTCTCATTTCTTACTTTCAATGGTGGATTCTACAAGTGGATTTACAAGTGCACTAATGTGAGAGGATGCAATGCAATTTGGTTGAAAATATGAGGTTTCATTCAACCCAAGGACATGGCCATTTGGGTTCTACAATAAATTTGGGTTTATTGTGATGGAACTTTGTCATTAAGAAAAAACTTGTAGTGAAAATTTTGAAGTATTTTTAATAGAGGTGTTATGAACATGATCAATGATTGAGATTATAAAATACACACCAGATTCCACAACTCAACAATTGATGACAACAACAAAAGGATGTGTGTTTGATGATCCACAAAATAGTTCAATGGTGATGATACCAAGAAATTGATATACAATTGATTGGCCAATAAATTGTGAATGTAATTTTTCGAAATGTTTCACTAGTGATGCTAAGAAATCAACAACACACAATCATTATTATAACTCAACAATTATAGGGATGTTAAACAAAAAGTGATACAAAACACACAAAACAAGAGCAAAAAAGAAAATTACAAAACCTTAAATCAATTCTAGAGTTCAACAATAACAACAACAAGATTGAAAATTGGAATGTGTGATCAATTGAAGAAGTTGATGGCAATAAGATTTTGTTTCATGATTGGCACAAGAACACAATGTGAGAAAAGCCTAACTAATGACATTAACAAGTTCACATATGTGACCAATGACATGTTTAGAATAGACACCTAAAGGCACATGCACAAATTTCAATAAAAAAGGACCCAACCCAAAGCACAATCAACAATGAAATAAAAAGATAATTCAAAGAAAGCATGCAAATTCATCAAAGTAAATGCAACATAAAACAAATTACAAACATGAAAACAGAAAACAAAGTGAAATGCAAAATGGAAGATTGAAAACTTAAAACATGTGGCAAAAAATAGCTACCTCAACAATTTATAAACCAAGACATTGGTTCACTTTCATTGTTGCAAATTCTAAACATCTTTGACATCAATTTTACAATAGCAAACTACAATTAAATGCCCAATCCCCACTTACCTTCAAAACTTTGCCTTTCAAGAATTAGTAGCTCCTATCAAGACTTCTAAATCTTCATTGTTCATTGCTCACAAATACGCAAGCTACACAAGTTGGCAAACTCTTCACACATGGGAATGGTCAAAGTTGGTGATGTGATGGAAAAAAAAGTTGTAGAAAATGGAAGAAAGATCCATTGGAATAATGAATTGAAAGCAACATTGCAAAAAGGGGTGGGTGGGTGGAGGGGGGGGGGGAGGAAGGTGATTGAGGCTTTTTAGTGACTCACATTTGGGTAAATTATAGCTAATTTAAAAAAAAAGTTCAAACAAGGTTCTCAAAATCCCTTTTTTGTTCAAAAAATCAAGAATTTTCCAATATAAATACAAAGTCTTATAATAAAATAGAATTGAAAATAATATAAATATAGGGTCTTACAACTAATTAAAAACAACAATTTAGTTATAAAGTTCAACCTATTTTAAAAATTTAAAAAAAAGTTTCACTTATTTATTTAAAGAATTTAAACTTTGTGTTTAACATTTTTTTTCAATAGTCTTGATTTCAATTTCAATTCTAGTAAAAAGGCTAGTTTCACAATCCACTTGCTTTGCCAATTCCATTAAAGGGGCATAAGAATTTGAACCTAAACCCTTGGGTTTAAACACTACAAACCAAGAAGCCCCTCAACATTGGTTACAACCAGAACCTTACCAACACTCTGGGATAATTCAATTAATATAGATTCATAAAAGGATAGATTTGGAAGAGGATTTGGGTAATGGTTTGGGAACATGCAAAAAAATTGTGATAAACCTTAGATGACACATTTGGACACAATAGGTATGTTATAGTTGGTGTAATCTTTTTCAACTCACACACCCATTTTGGTTAGAACCATCATTACAAACATTTAGACTTGAATGAAAGAACAAAACTGAGTAACATTAATGGACAATTTAAAATTTTAAAAAATAAAAATTTATTAAAATCTAAAATGTAATGTTGAAATCCATATTCTGATAATAATAGAAGTGAAATCATGAAGTACAAATAAATTATTAAAAAAGCCGAAAAATGACTTTACTACCTATTTGGTCTTCAACAGAAGTCGTTAAATCAGTTATGGGTCCTTATTGTAAGTAGTACTTTATCTTATTTTTTCCCTTTGTCTGCCCTTGGCTTGATTCATTTTTTTCTCACAAGAGATGGATGATGCCCAGACACATTTTGGACCCATGTTATGCACGTTTGGAACTTGTAATGGACACCTAGTCATGACATCCATCATAACCCCACAACCTACATAACATGACCCAAAGTATGTATGGGCAAAACCATGGTGTGTTCGGGACCACCAAACACGTCTTGGATGGGCAAAAAGGCAATTAGAGAAAAAAAAGAAGTAGGCAATACTGGTTATTGACTTGTCCTAGGCTCCTTATTGTGGGAATGCTTTCAGCTTGGGGATTTAGCTTACATGTAAAGCATTTACCCAAAAAAAAGGAGTTTAGATGTTTAGGGGTTAGAGAAGGCCACCCACACCCTTATTTGGGCCTCTAAGTGTGCCTATCACATTGGACATAGAGTGTTAATTGTTTCATTAGCTTCATTAAACAAACCTTAAATTAAAAAATACTATTGTAGCATGTGACATTAGCCCAAGTGTGAACACATTCTTTGTTTTTCACATTTTCAGAATTGAAAATTTTAAAATTTTAGTATTCAATTCAGCCGATAAATATGGCTCCATTACCACCACCAAATTTCAAGGTCTACTGTTAGCATTTCAATACTTAATCCTAGTTCATCTCTATGTGCTTCAACTCCAAGTTTTTATGTTTTGCCAACCATCGGTCCTTTCTGTTTTGTAGTTTTGATGCAAACCAATCACTGGCCAAAAAACCTAGAAAGTCTTATGAAAAGTCTAAATTTTTTCAAGATACTTGGGCAACATGATTTCCTTGGGTTTATTTTGTTTTAGAATCAGGTGCAAATACACACAAAGAGCCAATAGGATTATTTCACAAAATGACTATGAATCCATTTTAATTTTTTTTTTCACTTTTTCACATGAAAGTTTTTTTGAATGAAATATTTTTCAACTTGTTTATCAAAAATACATATAGCTGCCCCAATCAATCATACATTTTGTGTTAATCATTGTTGAACAAATATGAACTTTTCAAAATGAGTAAATTTTGTTAAATTTTGCATTTCATCTTGAAATTTTATCATAATTTTGAATCATACTAAAATATGTTAACTACTTTAGATTTTTATTTCTTGTATCATAAAATACAATGTTGTTTTCTATGGCATGCACATTACACCCCATTTACATGTGGTAAGGACTCTTGCATATTTTAAAAGTTGAAAAATTAAATTTAAGGATTTTTTAATATGAATTCCTCAACATATTTATATTGGTCATTTAATGCAACTTGGAATGATTAACATAACTTTAAAATGTAAAGAAAAAACATATGTAAAAAATTTGTTAGTTTTCACCACTAGCTGACATGGTTTTTGGTTTTTAAATGCGTATTTGCATTCGTTTCATATGGTATAATATTTTGATGAGGTGTGTCATTTGTTCTACAATCAAGAAAAAAAAGATGTTAATGTCACCTAAATTGGATATTCTCCAAAAGCATGTTGGTTGTTGCATGACAATTAGTGCCACAATTAATGTTGTCATTGGAGATTGGTTTTATAGTAAGGATGCATTTCATAATAAAAACAAAAGGATCAATACAAATAGAAGCAATGAGTTAGTCCTTAACTTGGTTCAAGTTAAAACTAATCGAAGTTCCAAAAACAATTGATTCAATTTGCAAACATTTTTCATTTGTTAAGCCATGATAGATTCTAAATGACAAAATTTGAAGTTTTTAATGATATGTATTTGTTAAATGTGAAGAACAACTTGAAGAAACATTGGATCAAGATAATAGTGGGTGGGAAATGGCAAAAAACATTAAAATTATTGTCCAAGAATGCGCTTTCTTTATTTTGAGTGCAAATGAGGTGACAATGATTAACAACCAATAGTGGATAAGTGTGCATGTTTATATGATGAAAAATTGGGTTCACATTCAATTTTATTAATGCTTGAATTGAAATGGGTGCAATAGCTGGGAATAGTATGGTTATAATTTTGTATAATGTGGTTAAATTTGGTGGTTTAGTTGAAGAGTAACTCAATTTTCTATGGGTATGTCTTGGTTGTGACATTTATTTTGTGTTTCAAGGCCATTGTATACATGTTATTTCTCAAATTAAAAAAATGGTTCTTCAATTCATTGGTGTGCATTATGTGGCACACTAAACTAATTTGAAAATCATTGTTTTGTTGAAGCTACTTATAATATTTCACATTGGAACAATGTTTTAGATATAATATGCATTTTTTTGCTGACAACCCCAAAATTATTATTGAATATGAGCATGTTGTTAAAGTTGTAAAATCTAAGTTATTCAAGGTGAAAGCACATTATGGTGGCCAAAAAATATTGTCACATCATTAGTAGAAATTTTATCCTTTGCAATGGAGGAAATAATGACTAGTTGTTTTGAATGACTCTATTAATGATCACAGTCATGTATTATAATTTCATTATCTATGTGGAATAAGTATGAATAATAGATTAATCACCTAGTAATGACATTCTTCATTTTGCACATTAAAATTTTTTAAAATTCTTCATTTACCACCTTGTCAAAACATTCTTGACCCACGAATGTTTACCAAATTACACTGGTTGATCTATAAAATTTGTTAAAATTCTTGCTTCTTTGGGCTTCCATAACATTCTTGCACCAAGAATGTCATAACTATGATTAATCATTTATATGATTGATGGATGAAAACATATGAAATAAACATTTTTCATCCATTTTTTATCAACCATATCTCATTCGTTATGGTTTTTGAATATGTGTTAGAGAATAAGACATCGACATGGATTATCCAACTTTCATTTTTTCACGTAATGAAATATGCTGATCTAGTTTATAAATCAATTTAGGGTTAAGTTCAACATTAAAATTAGTATTGAGCCTATGAGTCTAGCACAATCGAAAAATTGCCTAATATATTATTCAAATTCAACAGAGCTAGTACTTGAAAAGCTCACGAATGTTTGATAAGTCAATTTTGGCAAGCTTCACATCAAGGATAAAATTACCATGCAAGACAAAAACCATCAACATGAAGATTGTTCAGGCAAGGATAAGAGATCTCATGTATCCAACCCTTTTTCTTTATTGGCATAATTTTGCCCAAAAACGGAATGAAAACTCAAAAATTCAAAAATGAAGTGCTTTTTCAAAGTGAGAGAAAAAAGAAAAAAAATAGCCAGATTTCTACATTTGGTTTTCAGTATGTAGGCAGAAAGGGTGATTAAAGATTTGTGGTTCATATAAAGTATATAGCCAGATTTGATAAGTATCTTGCTAGATGATGATTGTCACTTTTTCTACAGCTTCCAATGGATGTTTTCGGAAATATAGAAATAAGCGACAAAATATCTCCCATTTTCTTTCTTTAAAACCCAAATTCGCCAAAAAAAACGCTGTTTATTAATTTAAAAATACTATTAATTTATACATCCCGATTTTATACATGTAAAGTAATGTCCAAGCGAATTTAGGAATACATGAAAACACAGTTGAGCACACCAAATAAAAAAGAATTGTCCCATATATGCCACCACACAAGAATCTATTCCTAAGATTGATATTAATATATGACTGAACTAAATATTAATCAGGATGTTTAATATAATACCGCGCCAAAGTTAAATGTAAATTTGTTACCATATGCAACTCTACTAAGTTATGATCCTTGAATTACATCAAACCATGTAATTACATTATTGTAATCACACATGCAAGGAGAATCTATTCAAATGATCTAGATGGTTAAATTACATGATCAGGATCATGTCTAAAACACCACGCCAAAGCCAAAGTTGACAGTAAAAACCTGTGAGCACATGAAGTAATACCTAATTCAATTTGTACTCTTAAACTAGACTCTTTGATGCAGAGCTTGGAATAATTTGCAATCTAGTTAATTACCCCCAGAATGGAGGGACAGAGGCTTCAAGTAAGTTGAGATCTGTGGCATTAGATATTCCCAGAGATGACTCCAGCACTGCAGTGGGGATGTTGCTCAACAGCAACTGGTTTGCTGCAACCAAGAATCCAGGAGCTTGCGAATTCAGAGTGTTGAAGCTGATTGCAGGTCCAGTGCCCACGTTGATTTGGAAATGGAGAGTGCCCTTTGGGAAGATGTAGACGTCTCCCTTTTGCAAGGTTTCTGCGTACAGCACACCGTCGAAGCTAATGAAGCCTGTGTAAATGGGGCCTTGCACCACGAACAATGTCTCACTAGCTAAGGGATGGGTATGGGGAGGAACAACTCCACCGATTCCGAAGTCCAGTCGGACATGGGAGATGCCGAGTGTGTTGACAGCTGGGTACTGCAACACAGTTCCAAATGATGGGTAGGCGTTTGTACCGGTGACAGAGACGTTCCCTGAAATTATACCAAATGCAGTAGGCAAAGAAAATTTTAGTTCAGGAATATAAGAATCTTTGTTCTATTTCAGTGAAACTTTCCAACTCCTACAAAGGAATAACTTAACAAGGATAATTCGCTCAAGAAGAAGGTATTAATTTGTGGAATAAAAATATATACTTTTTCTACGATGAACATAAGAAGGTACTCAGTCTATAAAGAAAGCTACGGCTGTTCCTTTACCGTTCCTGCCAACCTGCGCTTTCTGGGTTTTCAGATTTTTCAGATATTGCGTAACAGCCTTTAAGCGCTTTCAACTTATCGCGCATTCCTGAGGCAGCTTGGAGCGGTTACAGAAGTTTCACTACTCTTCAGACGTAGAGAAGGCTAATGGATGATGATGGTAAATGGAAATTCCAAATGTTTGACTTGATACACGTTCTAGTGGTGAATCATTGAAGCATGGAGCTGTAAGCAGAGTGTTTTCCCAGTCGAGTCAGAACGCGATGAAACAAGTAGCCTACGAGCATGCAATTAATATATTTGACGATGAGACGACGTCCATTATGCCAAGTTCAAGTTTGAGGATCGAACCAGCCGTGCGGAAGTCCGTGAAGAGAAAGTCTTTCGACGTAACATTCGCGCGGTCCTTGCAAGGAAATCCGTTGACACGTGGAGCGCTCGGCGACAGATCTGCGACGCAGAAATCCTGCAATGGATCCGGATCCGCGGCTTGCACCATTACTGCACCAGCCACTAACGCCATGCATACAAATGCGACGATTGTCTGCCAAGCCTGGCGAGATCCTACACCAGAACGAATGCTGTAAGTCATGATGGCTGCTTGAGTTATGAAAATTGCAGCTGTAGAGCTTCGGGTGGAAAATCGGAACAGTCTGGTACGACTGAGTGTACCTATGTACTGAACAGTGAACACAACGGGTGTGAAGTTTGAACTTTGTTCTAACTTCTGGGTAATATAACTGTGCCCAAACAAGCTGGATGAGAATGAGAGTACTAGAGCTGCAGGCTGTTAGGATGGAATACTGGTGGTGCTTGATTGTTGAAATGACCACTAATGTAACAGTTTTACACTAAACTTCGCGTGCGTTCCAAGAATCTGACACAATTCTCACGAGCCCAGCTGAATACAATCAGGTGCACCTGCCTTGTGGATGCAGGTAGTCACGACATGGGCAGTTGGCAGATCGTCAGTTCTTGGGACATTCCAATGGGCAGTAACATCCGAGAAGCTGCCAATATCTTGGGACCCACCAAGGATTCCTTGATGCGAATTTCTTAGCGTGACTCTTCACTTGTGAATTTCTTTCTGTTTGGTTGGGCTTAATGAAATCTGTCGAAGAGCGGAGGCGATAAGAGTGTTGAAAAGAAAAAGTTCGTTTCAGATATCAACAAAAATTCCATTTCATATTTTATAGAAGGTCCCAAGTAGGTGCGTCAGGCTAGTGTCTGCCAATCAGAAAGCATTCCCAGGTTTTCATTTATGTTTCTAATTAACAGCACTGAAGATGATTTAGTCAATTGAAGGGGACTTCCGCGCATTCTCAACGCCAAAGTTCCACCATTGAAATAAAAAAACCTTTAGTAGTTTATGCTGGCGAATGCGCTGCTCCAATTGACCTCCTGGAAATGCTATTCTACTGCCCTTCAGGCTAATTTTGGGAGGCCCTCAGGAGCACGCCTTCCCTTCCCCCTCTACTACTAAAGGTGATTTGACCACATGGTCACCTTAGAAATTTCGTCGATATGTGAAACCTTGTTGTTGTTGTTGTGGTTATTTTCTATTTTTTTGGCTGGCTTCACAATGCCAAGAAAATTCCAAATTCACTTTAAGATAGGCTTGTCCGCAGCCACTGATGTTCTGATGTTGAAAAATCATAGATAGAGCTTCGCCTAATCAGAAGCTTTAATTCCTTTTCCGATTACCTCACAATATTCAGAGTGTGCCCAGACTTAGTCACTGGCCTCGTAACTTGTGACCATTGAGAGTTCTGTAAACCTCATAGCTGTGGGGTTGGCTACTCTAGACTCCCACCGCTTTCCTTTCATGGATGATTCCCGCTCAGACATTTTATCTGTGGTTGATAGGTGAAGGATGTCTGCTATTTCTGTTGTTGAACATGGCAATTCATCAAATTTTGGCTCGGCAAGCTAGTGAATCATGACAACATAGAGAACCATGACATTTTTCTTAAATCTTTCGTTCCCTCCTCCTTTTGTCTCGTTTCCTTGTGTTTCCCACTCTTTTTCCTTGGAATAAAATCTTGCACCTTCACATCCTACCAAGACAAAAATTATTCACATGTCAATTGACTATGCCTGCAATCAGGTTTCTAATGTCTAAACATAACATAGTGACATAGCATGATTCATATTATTAGTTCACGGATGAGCTCGTGGTGTCCTTTGGGGGGGGGGGAGGCGCCATATTAATTGGCCCATCACCAATTTCTTTGAAACATTAGGCATCTCTTTAGACCCCAAGTTGCAACATTTAACAAATGTGCTCCCCTATGGCCTGCCTTTCTAGTTTGTATTGCATGGGAGTTGAACTTTGGGCAAAACCATATGGGATAAAACTGAGGTGCTATTGGGAATGTCTTGAGGAACAACTTGGGAACTTGGGGAAGCCTTTGGGAACCCCATGGGAACATGATGAGAACAAAAGAAAAAAAACATAAAATCGTCAACCTCCAAAAAGAAAAAAACTAGACCCCTCATGAGTGCATGCTGAGCCCTCTCATTGGCTGCATGAAACTTTTGTTTCCAAAACCGTTTGGCCTGGGCTAATGGCAGGGTCACAAACTGTGGGACAGAGTCTTTCCAAATGCCAAGCATTTGGAGCACTTACGTTACTTCGGAGTTGCTGCTGCAATTGTGCAGGCTTGGACCCTTTTGGAATTTACTGCACTGTATTCAATGCCTGCCGTGACTTTAGGGACACGCTTGTGGCCCTTGCTTGGTGGTTGTTCTTTTTGATATCTCTTTTCTCAGAAAGGGGTGTGGTGTTCTTTTTCTGCAATTTTGTGATCAATGTAGCCACAGTGACAATCATCCATGAGAAGATTTTGTCAAATTTGGCTATAAAGCACAATAATCTCAAGTGTTCAATCTACAGTGGATTTGTTTCACCATTTTATGTTGACTTCACACCCATGAAGTACATTAATCAAGCATTTTCTATCAATTTTCCATCCCTTATTGGTCTGTTAGAAAATGATTAAAAATGCATGAGAAATACATGTGAAATGGGTTTTCATAAATACATACATGTAATACAACCCATGGTTCATTACCCTTAATTTAACCAAGATTAATATGAATTTTATAATTTGACCTTTCCTCATTCCTTATTTATCTTTATGCAATATCCTTCAGGTTAACAACATGTTCTTCTTGCGAGTCAATGTTCAACCAGATTTTGTCTTGTCTGCACATTAATCTCAGCTGTTTGCTCAATGCTGTTGTGAGTGCCATGTTAAATATCTTTGGTCTTTTTTATGTTAAATTTTTTTGTGTTTGAAATTATTTTAGTTTTCATATATAACTTGTGACCTAAGAACCCCACAACACATAAAGGCTTCCTTGGGTAATTATGATCTACTCGTTTTCCAATTCAGTGTTTTTGCTATGAATATGACATATCATCTTTGACCTTCTTCATTAAATGAGTTGAATTCATATGCAAATGTCCAAAACTTGCATTATGTTAAGACCATTTTTTCATGTTTCCAAGATGCAATATTTATTTCTAAAAATATATAAGTTCCTGGAAGTACTGGTGTGTATTCAAAATTTGAAATTTGCTTATAAGTTCCAATTTTGAGTCATTACACATTGGGAAATTTATATTTTAATGAATTTAATTCTCACCTTGCTCCAAGGCCTTTCATAGCCAATTTTCCAAATTACATCTTATTTGATATTTGAGTGTGTGAACCTTGTGAATGAAAAATGCACCATTTCATCATGATGGGCCATTGCCACAATCAATCAGCAAAATATGTACTTGAACCCAATGTGAATGAGATTTATTTCTTGTTTCCGATTGTCACCCAAGTCCAAGGTGAAGAAACTTCCCCAGTGGAGCAGTGGAGGAGTGTTTTCTTTTCATTTTTTTGATATCAAAATTCTGGATAGATGTAAACCAAAAAAATAACAAACTTGGTGGAATTTACACTTGAAAAATAAATTCCAAAATTTTCCCAATTTCTTTGTGGAAAAATGACAAAGTCTCACTTGGAACTTCCACTTGGTCTATTCTGAACCAAACTAACTCTTGGGTAATGCATGAAGATTCATGCACTTCTGGAAAGTATCATGTGGATTACACACCAGAGACAAGCTTCATAAAGTTTCTCACCCATAACAGCTCTACAAATACAGGACTTTGGCAAGCTGACGGTTTTCTTGCATTCCTTAAAAACAGCAAGGCTTGATTTTCGGTAGGAAAACTCATGCCTTGGACAGCAAGAATGAGACCAAGCATGGCTATGAAGGGGAGTAGAGGCACGAAACCTATGTTGAATACTGGGTCATTTCCACCTAGGAATATGGGTAGCCCTGTAGGGTCAGTAGTGGCTGCACTGGTAGGTGGTAAAGGGTTGTACCACGGCCTGTTCTAGAGCATAACTAGTGTTTCCCACCATTCCCTCACAATACAAGTGAAACTGGCAGGTGGAACCAACAGCCAACTGCCGGTCCCACCTAGGAAAAAACCTAAAATTGCCTTAACAGGACCCCAAAACTGGTTGTTGTTACAACACTAATTTAACACCAACTCGCCTGCCAAGTCAAACGTTAGAACCCTAATCTGCTTCCAAATTATGAGAAATGAAACTGGAAGGAGCTCGTTTTCACTTCGAGTGTGGGCTGCCCAAGTTGTGCACTTGACCTAAATTTGACCTTCATTGGGTTGATGTAGTCCAATTAATTATATTTAAAAAATCATGTGCACACAACATTTTGTAATGTTGTAGATAAGTTCAAGTACGCTACCTTTTTTTACCTTACCTACTCAAATTTGGAAAAACATTTTTGAGAAAATTACAAGAATTTTTTACTGATCACCAGTAAACAAGCACAAACCCATGGAAGAAATCTGTAATGGACATGTTCATTGTTGCAAAAAGTCATGGTATTCTAGCTTTATTGTGCTATAAGTTGTATATGTTAAGAACTTGTATCTTAGGTTGAAAGGAAAACCTAAGATATAAGACTAATTTCCTTTCAGTTCAAAATCTTTAACTCCTTGAATACAAGCTTGGTTGAAGCCTAAGTATGCACGTACGATAACATATGAACCTTCAACACAAGAACTGACACATGGAAGGCATTGATGTACATAAATTTTGCCATGGGAGATAACACTGACATGAACATCCCATGGAAACTTGGAGCCTGTATCACATCAATTTGGACAAGCCTGATCTGAATGAAAGATATTTTGCTCCTGATGGTATTCAATTTTTAAATGGATGATACAGGAATGTAGGAAAGATATTGTTATTTGGACCACTTGTCACTTGCCAACTAAAAGGACAATTATCCAAACAATTACCAGTTTGTTGACAAATATGTAATGTTTGGAGGAGAAGAAGCATGTAATAACTGGTGTTGGGGGGTCTATGACGAACCTATGGTTCTGAAAAATAATTGGAATTGTCTTGGTTCCAGTTTGGAGAATCAGTCAAGGTTCAGATCTCATTCTTAGTTCTTACTAACTTGGACTGGAACCAGCAGTTAACTACTGGTTTTAGTTCCTTTATTAGGGAAAAATATTTCCTTTTTCTGGTTCCACATATGCATAGATAAATTTGGGAAATTTTCGTTCTGTGTCTGATTCTTAAAAGAATAAATTTTGGTTCCGATATTGGACTACTAAATCAGACCTGGTTCTTACCAACTGTAATGGCAACTGATGCTTCTTATGCACCAAAGCAGGTACCTGCCCCACTCAGGTCATAGCAATGTTGTGTGAGTTTTGGAACCCATGGACATGGCACATGCAACACATCTTGTCCCACCATAACTTGAGAGGGGAGAATGGATCTCCATGCAATTATTTGTAAAGTACCCCTGAGGGTACTGGGCCCCAGTTTTGCCAAAATTGAGGATGAAATGAGAAATCATGATGAAAACAGTAGACAGAGAAAAAAAAAGGGACCAAACTAGTTTTCTCACCTAAATTGGTGCTCTTAGATCAATCGTTTGTCCAAACAAGATCCTGCAAATCTTCTGGAAAATGAACACAAGTGAACAAATAATATCAAAAAGGCACCATTGTCCAGGCAATTATTAATTATGGTCAAAGAACAGGCATTTCTTTTTCCTAATTTGCTACACTCCCAACTCGTGCAGTTGGAAGTGATTAAAATGGTTTAGTAGCATTCTTTGTTGATTTGAAACCAAGGGTTTCAGCATGGGTTGAAAGATGGAAATAGTATTTATTTTATTTTGCTTTAAACGATTTACTACTATTTTATGTTTCCAAACATAAGAGCATAGCCCAATGTGCCAAATTTCTGAAAATAATTAAAACGTGAATTGAGTACCAAAAACCATTTTCCCACATGATAGTTAAATTCCAGATTTTTTTTGGGACAAACAATAATTTACTTAAATATAGAATTGAACCGGAATATTTTTTTCTCAGATAATTGAATCACTGCTTACATCATCAGGATCAGTGTTATTTTTCCTGGTGAACTAGGGCAAAATTTTGCCTTCCTCTGCAGAGGCACAACCACCACAACAGGAGTTTTTAACTCCAATTCGTCAGACACTGCTGTATGAAGGCAGGTTGCATCCAGGGAGTGACACTCATTATTACAAAAGGTCAGTGCAATTCATTAGTCCTCGGCAGGTTGCATCCAGTGACTAACACTCATTATTACAGCGCAATTCATTAGTCCCCATTCATTAGATCAGTGAATTTATTATTTCTCCATTAATCTCTGTTCACTATAATTAATGAATTGACCCAAAATCTAAAATCCAGTGAAATCGCTTAATGTAAAAGAACATCTTTTGTTATAATGTTGTGCATACAAATGCAACAATTATCCTTAAAACATGACAATAGCCCATATCCAAACAAATATTGTAAGTCATGATGGCTTGATCAGCACTGAAAGCTTGAGAAATTTCTCGCCTACATTTGTTCTTTGCCGTTTCTGGCCTAGGCTACTGGCAAGGGCATGAATTTATTCATACTTTCCTTGGCAACCTTCACAATGTATGGGTAGTATATTGTGATTCACACTAAGAACAACAAAAACCAAATAAAATCTAACACCCACCTCCCCCTTCCCCAATTTGGGCCTCTTGGGTGGATGTTGCAGGGTCTCATTGGTGGAGCAAAACTTATATTCCTAAGTTTGTTCATCACCATTTTGGCCCTAGCCTAATAACCCCCTTCCAATAGCTAAGATACTTACAATGCTTCTATTAACTTGTGAGGGTTGCACACACAGATTTTTTATTTTTCAAAATTTTTAGAAGAAACTATTTGATTGGCCCTTCACCAATATTTTTTGAACATGAGGCATTCCCCAACATAGAAAACTGAATACGCTTCCCTGGTGAAAATAGAAACATCCCTTTGTCATGCTCCCTCAGTTCCCCTGCTTCCCCTTTTACAAGTTATATACATGAAAGTTGAACCATGGCCAAACACGATCAAAAAACAACATGAGCTGCTATTGCGAACTTGGAGAACAGGTTGGGAACCTGATGGGAACCCCTTCTTTTACCATTTCCTCAAAAAACGGACTTCTTGCGGCTCTTCTTCCCTGCGTCTTCCCTGCATCGCCGACGACTGCACCCACTCGCGTCGCTTGGCGCAGGCTGCAAGAAAAGCGCAAGCTCCATGATCCTGCCTGTTTG
>Ga0116231_10005434_pt1 | contig 25114 bp, 39 predicted proteins | sample S1TSphgellanicum_2_FD_89695 | JGI IMG/M metagenome (GOLD analysis project Ga0116231, IMG submission 89695) | Host-associated microbial communities from peat moss isolated from Minnesota, USA - S1T2_Fd - Sphagnum magellanicum MG | ecosystem: Host-associated > Plants > Peat moss > Unclassified... | reverse complement strand
CACGTCGCCCGCGATCCTTGCGTCATCCAGAACCCTCGCGTCGTCCGTAACCCTCGCATTGCCTTCGACCAGCGCGTTTCCCGCGACCCGTGCGTTTCCCGCGATCCATGCGTTTCCCGCGTGCGAGAGATTTGCCCCGTGCTGGACAAGTCCGCCGACATTCCCCGCGCGGACCGAGCCGAAATCGCGGAGCGCCACGATCCGAAAGAGCCCGCACGCGTCCGGGATCATCTTGTATTTGAGTGTCATTTGCTTGTTTCCTTGTTGGCGTCATTGCCTGCCACCTTTCTAAAGGCTTGGTGGCAGGCTGTCAACGGAAAAAGTAGCTTTTAGCAATTTTTCCACCACGCAATTCTTCCATGCAAGTATTCAAAATCTTGCACAAAATTAATAGCAAAATCAATAAACAAAGGAGGCAAAATCACTTCATCGCCAGAATCATTAATAAAGTGAACTTGAACTCGGATATAATCAACCATTTGGGCTACTCCTTGTTGGCTTCATTGCCTGCCACCTTTCTAAAGGCTTGGTGGCAGGCTGTCAACGGGAAAAGTAACTTTGAAATGTCAATTAATGTTAACCACTAAAAGAAAACACCCCGGACACGGAACCTTGAGGGTGTGTCCGGGGTGTTTCGCACTCGCTTACGCCTAGGAGCTAGCGCGTAAGCGAGTGCTACAAGCACGGGTTCAACCGCCTGGCAACAGGAACCCGCGCGATCTCGGGCTAGCAGTTGATTACTAGCCCGAGATACCGTCTCAGTTCGCCGCTTCCGCCGTCACAACGCCTTCGTCGGCTTCTTCAACAAGCTGTTTGTGTGTGGGTTCACCTTCGACTTCCGTCTCGGGCTCGTCACTCGGAACCGTGTTTTCGTTGACTTCCACCGCCGCGATATCAGTCTTTGGCAAAAACGTCTCTTCGTAAGTAGCGGCCTTGGTCAACGCGGCAACGATGATCTCCGCGTTTTTGGTGCTGGTCGCAACAGCGATCTTGAGCGAGCCCGCGAAAATCGACCGCGCGCTGTTGGTATAGATCACCTTTGCCTTCTCAGGCTTGGCACCGGCAGGCTTGTCCTTCTCAGCTTCCATTGCCTTCGCCTTATCCTTGGCGGCAGCAAGTGACTTTGCCGTGGCGCGACCCTTCTCGCCGCTTTCTTCAACGGCAAGCTTTAGCAGTTCCTCGGCCTTCTCCGGGCCTTCCTTGACCACTGTCTCATAGGCCAAGGTAGCGGACACCTTGCCCTCGGTCACGAGGCTTTTGACGCCTTCCGGCGAGCCGTGCAGCACAAGGTAATTGCGGACCATCTGAGGCGAGAAACCGGCCTTGGTGGCGATATCCGCATCCGACCAGCCCTTGGTCTGCAAGCGCGCGCAGACAGCGGCGATACGGACGGGAGACAGCGGCTTGCCGTTGTTATCCGTAAGCAAGGCAAGGTCACGCTCAGCTTCCGTGGTGCCCGGCTTTTCGACCGTGGCCGGAACATGCGTGATAGCCGCGCCACTGGCATTAAGTTCCTGGACCGCGCGCAAACGACGGTGGCCAGAGACTACGATGATTTCCTGGCCGGCCTTGCGCACACGGAGTGGCGTTTGCACGCCATTTTCCCGAATGCTCTCCCGCAGGATCACGAAATCATCATCCTCAAAATCTGTTGCGTCACGCTCGTTATAGGTTGGATCAACCGTGATAAGGTTGACCGGAATGTTATACAATTCGCCGACGGTGACGCCGGAAACTTTCTTGAGATTAAGCGCGGTATCGGACATTTTTGAGCCTTTCGGGCTGTATGGGTTGAGAAGTAACTTGGTAGTCTTGAACGAGATCAACTTAGCTAGTTTTTATCAGGCTGTCAACTAGCTAAGTTGATTTATTGAAGTCTTAATTTTTAGACTGTTCGCGAAGTTGAGACAGTTGAAACTTGGCGGCGTTGACTTGCAAAGCTACTTTTCTCTTGTTATCAAGCGCGTTTTGTTCATTGCACCAAGTGATTGCTTCGCCTAAAGTGTTGGTTTGGTGTTCAACTGGATTGGCAGTTGTTCCTTTGTGTATCAGGAATTTACCTGTTGGAAAACACACAATGATACGCTCTTGCATTCTATAGCTTTGAATTGAGATTGACATTAGTTATTTTCCTTTCTTGCGTCAATGAACAATTGTTCAATGAGACCTTCGATTTCATCGTGTAATTCTGAGAATTGCGAAGCAAGTGGACCTTTTAACTGGTCGCGCTTTTCTTTGACGCAAGCAAGAATTAGCATCCAGTCAGTAACCTTTGGTTTGAACATTTTACACCTTCGACAATGCGCGGTCAATCCAGGCGAGTAGACCACGCGGGGTTATGAGAGAGATACCAGTAAGAGACATTGGGCGCTTCTCCTTGTTGGCGTTATTGCCTGCCACCTTTCTAAAGGTTTGGTGGCAGGCTGTCAACGGAAAAAGTAGCTTTTAGTCGATTTTTTCGTAAACCGTATAGAAGAATTCACACTTGCCTTTGCCGCCACGGTAGCCGGTTCCAAGATGAAGCGTTTCATTTTCTAATTCACCCTTGCGAAGCTGAGCGCCACTGACCGCACGAGCCATGTGGATTGGTAAGGTTCCTTTGAATTTGGAATAGGTCGCACGGTAGGTGCCTGGAGCCAGTAAATACGTAGCAGCCTGAGTTTCGTCAATGGTGTATGTATTGGTGTCAAACACGGTCAGTTTAGAACGGAGCCATTCAAGAGCTTTGGTCTGCTTGTCGTTGTTGGCCATCAGTCTAACTCCAGTTGGTTGCGGCGGTATCGCCTGCCACCTTTCTAAAGGTCTGGTGGCAGGCTGTCAACGGAAAAAGTAGCTTTATCCAGCGATCTTCAAAAATTTACCATTTGGTTGTTTTTCATATTTCTGGCCTTTTCCTACACCAAGGCCACAACCGAATTTCTTATGACAGTCTAGGCAAACATTTGCCCATGCACCTAGGACAATTAGACCGTCTACAAAGTTTGTGGTGATTTGACTACAACAAATGTCGCAAGACTTTGGAACAGAGCCAAACCAAAATTTTTGCACTTTCATCTGTCTAACTCCTGTTGGCGTCATTGCCTGCCACCTTTCTAAAGGCTTGGTGGCAGGCTGTCAACGGGAAAAGTAGCTTTAGCTATGTGTTTTTACAAAAGTTAACAATTGATCATAGTTGTCTGTCTTAAAAATAACTTTTGCAGAAACACCGTTTCTGACTTGTAAATCAGAAATAGTTTCAGCGTCTTGAACTGTATAATAACAATCAGCGTTACGGTCTTTATCGTAAGACCTTATTTCGTTTGCTTTGTAACGCTTATGTGGTCCAAAAATAGCTGAACTTAAAACAGTTCCATTTACAAGAAACTTTGGACTTGTTGACGGTGTAATCGTAAACCAAAAAAGGCCGCTCATCGTGCGGCCTCTAAAACTTGAGAAAACGTCCAAATGCGGCCACATCCGTTGTCATTAACCTTATAGCCGCGATCACCGTTGGCATAAGGCATATCAGAGTTAGCGGCCGGGATAACGCACGTCCCATAAATTGTGATGCCCTTCCGAGCGAGAGAAGAAAGAGTCTTAGAAGAAAAGTCACGCATCGGAAAGTTCCTTTCGGAAAGGGTTAAGCGTTTCGATAACCAAAATATAGCCTCAGACACTCTTAGCGTCAACGGAAAAAGTAGCTTTGAAATATCAATTAATGTCAACAAACTACTGACACCGTGCAACTGACTTATAAAGCAACCAGGCCCTAAAAACCTACGTGGGCAACGCGACACCCACGCACAGCGATTTTAAGCGGTTTCTAGGGCAGTAGAGCGTTGGCCGCTACTCTCATACCTAAATCATGCTTAACCGGCTTGTAGCCTCATTCTCATTTTTTAGCAGATGAGACAAGCGCTTAGTTATGCGTTTGACGCATGACGCCTAATTTTCTCCACGAGTTCAATAATTTCTGGTTTGTCAATACAATTATCGTAAAGTTTTATTGTTAGCTGGTTGGCGAGTGAGGAAAGTTCCTTTTGCCGTTGCCGAATTTTGTCAATTAATGCAATCATGATGGCGGGGTTGACGGTTTCTATATATTGAGCCTCAAGTTTCTCTGCTGTAATCGAGTGCATACGACTACCACTAACGCAATCATGAACAATTGTTAATCCGCTTCGCGTTACGCCATCGCAATACCATTCTCGCACACCTGTTCTTTTAGCCGCGCGCTCAATGGTATCGAGTATAACATTAAAACTTTGAGCATCTGTAAGTTTCTCTTGCTCCATGTCATACATCCCAATACCATCGCAAGCTAAACATTTTTTATTTAGACTATCAATCGGCGTTCCTTCGCCACTGCATTCTTGACAAACAACTTTTGTCATCCGCTAAATTATCCTTTTAATTTATAGTATAGGTTTCTTGTTTTTGCTGCTATAGTAACGAGCATTTCTTGACATTCGCTTGTCTTTTTTGGCTCAACGACAATAGCTAACATTTCAAAAATATCAACCAATTCAACAAAATTTTCAAAAGTTACTTTTTGATCTTGTTTCGTTTCGCTAGAATTGTTGTTCTTGTTTTCACTAGCAGCTATAATTTCTTGACAGTTAAAATTGTATTTTTTTAAGTCTTGTATTTCTTTGGTTGCTTCAAGTAAATTTCTATTAACTGCTTCTAGCTGAGCCTTGAGATTGGCAATTTCCTTATCTCTTTTGCTAAGGATTTCTTTGAGGCTGGTAATTTCATTATTTTTGTTGTAGAGAGATGTATTGATTTCATCGTCAAATCTGTTCTTTCTTTTAATGGAGTCAACAATCCAATCGGCGGCATTTGTCAATGTTTGTTTAAGAGTTTGGCTAAGACTATCATTTGCAAACCTACGCAAGTCTTGGACAAGCAAAAATTTTTCAGGATCAGACATTTTGAGTTCCTTTATGATGGTGTCCCCGGCCGGACTCGAACCGGCATGCTACATGAGCAACAGATTTTAAGTCTGGTGTGTCTACAAATTCCACCACGGGGACGTTACGGCTAGCTATTTTCTGTTGCCTCTTTACTCGCCTTCGCTAACTCCGCCTTCTTCCGATAGTTATTTTTACGGTATTCGTTTTGCTTAAGTCTATCTTTTTCCGCTTTTTCTTGCTCTTGCTCAAATGTCAAATATTTTCGACGAAAATGATCCGGACCACGAAGCTTTCGCATTTGTCAGTCGCTTTCTCTCAACGCTTGTAAGATTAATTGGCGAAGCTGTTGAATTGTTGTGTATGGCCGATGCGTAGTTTGCTTTGTAATAGTAAGCATTTCTTGTAAAATTTGCTTGACGCTATTTTTTGACTTAAAAGTTACTTTTTCTTCTTGTATGAGTTTCCCATAATTAGGTCCATATTGGATGTATTCTAATTGACAATCGCGCATCGGGTCTAAACAATCGCACGGCTCTTTACCAGTTGTTAATAGGGACGGAGGAATTAGCCTCTTACACCAACGTTCCATTTATGGTTTCACTCCAACAGGGTCAATTATTATTTTTGGTTGACAAATTGGGCAAGGCTGAATTTTAGAAATCTGAGAACTACCAGTCGAAATATTTACGATTATTATTTCCTTATCACGGCAATAAGAGCATTTCCAAGGGGAGGCAACTGTTGATGTATTTGATCTTAGTTTATTTACTTTTGAACGTGTCCACAAAGCATCTTGCGCCAAAATATTTTGACTCTTGTTGGATTTCATCTGTCACCTATCAAAAATGATGTGTCGCACAATAGTCGCTATGAACATGGCCGTCCTCGCCAACAAATAACACAGTTCGTGGCACCGAGCAACCGTCCATTGCCTGTTGGGCTTTTTGAATGACAATGTTTGCATCTGATAAACTCAGGGTTGTAGGGCAGCGATCAGAATGCACTCGGCCATCCTGGCCAACGTAATCAGGTTTATGAGTGTGTTGGCCAACGCACCGAGGCAAAACACCGCTATCATCTTGTCCACCCGCCAAACGTCCTGCTAATGCAAGCGCTACAGGTATCGAGACCACTGGCAATTGATCGTTGCTCGTGGATTGCTGAGATGGCTTAGGCTGATACATGACCGGCGTTTGTGGGTTTTCAATCGCTGTTTTATGTGAAACAGGCTGTGGTTTCGGGATTGGCGTTACAACGCCAAAGTTAATTTGTGACGTGACCACTGGCACGGGTTCAAAGTTATTTGACGGTTGATAGTTGTTATAGGCTAATCCGACCATTGCTAATGGTCCCCAGACCCAAAATGACTTGACGGTCATCCTAATAATTGACATGCCCATATAGACAAAAGCCACAATCAAAAATAGCAATACAAATGGCAACAAAATAATCATCGTTTCCTCGATCTTAAAACTTACTAATCAAAAAAAGTCGTGTGGTGTCGTCGCATGTGCTAATTTCATAGCTTACACCCTTGACAATCGCACGAAAGTCAAAAATCCATTCCTTAACCTTATCAGACCACAAAAGTAACTTTTTAAGTTCCTTTTTGGTCAAGACAATTGAATATTTGGTGTTGTCGCCGCCAGCGTTAACGGTCTTTGACGTAATTTTATCAGCCATTGCTGCATCTCCCTAATCACGCGCGCATCCTCGCGCGTGGACATGACTTTGATACCTTTAGCTATCAGCGTCTCTAATCGGTCTGCATCCGCCCATGACCACGTTTCCACTGTCTTTGCAAACACGGGCGACATAAACAAATCCGCGTTTGGTGGTTTGATCCGTGGCATTTGCGACTCCTATCGACGGCAAACACAATTACACATGAGCGAGTTGTCATGCAATAAAAAACTGCTTGTTTTATGAAAAATGTTGTGCTAGGATATATTTTGTTATTTATCAAGGAGTTAGGTGATGAACTTAGGAAAAGCAGTGCCTTTTCAGCTAACGCCGCAAACAATTTTTGAAAAAACTTTACAAAGGGCAATCGTGAACGAAACCATACCCAAATGCTACGCGATTAACTGGCGCACCTACCAGGCATGGAAATTTGCCAGTTGCCGTGAGGCAAACGCGTTTGCCGATGATCAACACATGTTCAAAGGTTGCGATATGGGGACATATGCTTTTGATAAGCATCTCCAGGGCGATCAATCTGTTACGATGCAAGATTTAGTAAAACTTCATAACAAGATCGCGCTTAAGTTAAAATTTAGACTCGTTAATGTTTTTGAGACACGAGAGACCGCTGTCACTCAAATCATGTGGCTGCTGGCCAAATTGCCAATTGGCGGAAAGTAACTTTGTAATGAGCATTACAGACTTACCGTCAATTTACTTTTACGGTAGTGATTGGGTTTACCGTAATTACGTCCCGAATGATCCGGGGCCGGTGATCAACGGACCAGAGGAAAGACTATTATATTATATCGCGTCATTTGGTAAAGATGGCGTGTCTATGCTTGATGTTCTTAACAAATTTACTGTAACAAGAATCCATAATTATTTACTGTTTGCGGTTTACAGAAAAAGAATTATTATTCAAAGAGAAGACGGTAGCTATATTACTCCTGCGAGCTATTTAGACCTGGCAAAGTCAGAGAGCAACAAGATACACGAAACGGATTTGCCTTTTTTTGATGCCAGAGGAAATGTCGTTCCAATAGGCGCAAGATTAGATAATTGCGGAAACGTCATAAACAGCGCTAAAAGTTACAAACTTGACAGCGCGACAAGTGACTTTTGGAACAAAGCCGAGCAAATTTTTTCTTGGAGTTAACAATGAGTGATTTATCCGCGCCTGAAAAGCTTGTGGGGTTTGACCGTTACAAGCCGTATGTGTTGGTGTCAACTACTCGTTGGCCTATTAACAAAAACAATAATAAACCAGTATTTGAAACGGGTTATATTTCCTATATTGCATATCGCAATACTCGCATATGGGTAAGCGACCATGCTTATTATGTCAAAGATCATGGGATATCTGTCAAAGCAAAAGCGAAACTTGAAGCGACAAAAATCCTTAAATTACCACCAGAACATCCCATTTCAAAGTTGCTTGAGAGGAAATGTCAAGACATCGATTACCGTTGCCGTTTGCGAGATCACAAATTATCATTGCAAGGAAGGATTGGTTTGAAAAAACAACCAAAATTCAAACCGAATGACGTCTAAATCTTAAGACGGGGCTATGACAAAATCGTTATTGCATAGTCAAGAAAAGAAGTGTATATTTTAACTACTGCAAAAAGACCGATCCGGTTAAGCAGTTTACAAGGAAGGTTAAGGAATATGGGGAAACCATCAAGTGCCACCGCCCCGGTGGCAAATGCTCCCGCAAAATCAAATACTGCTATTGCTCCAGTGACAGAGGCAAAGCAATCTGTTGCACCGCTTGTCGAGCAATTCGACGCTTTTGAAGAATTTGCCGGCGGTGGTATGGAGAAGCTCACCGCCAAAGATGTTCTCATTCCGCGCTTGTCAATTATCAATGCGCTAAGCGATCAAAAGAAAACGACACACGTCAACTATATCAAGGGTTGTGAAATCGGAGATATTGTCGATACCGCAACGAACGAGATAATGCCGCGTCCACTCGAATTTGTGCCAGTGCTATTTGACAAGGTTTGGATTGAGTGGTTTCCTCGCAATACTCGCAAGGGGATTGCTCAAATTCATACAAGTGAGGCAATTCTCAATCAAACAAAGCCCAATGAAAAAAACCAGCCGACACTTGCCAATGGCAATCTCGTTTCTGAAACGGCACAAATTTACGGCATAAATTTACTTTCGCGCAGACCTTGCTTTATTGCATTTACAAACACTCAATTGAAAAAAGTCCGCCGCTGGATGACGCTTGCGCAAGGCGAACGTTTGCAGCGGAGAGATGGCAGTGAATACATTCCGCCATTGTTCTACCGCTCATATACACTTGACACCACACTTGAAAGCAACGCAGAGGGGGAGTGGGCTGGTTGGACTATTGAACGCTCGCTTGCGTTACCACAACTGCCGAATTTTGGACTGATAATGCAACAGTGTATCGAGTTTCGCGATAAGATCGCGGCGGGCATTATGCGCGGGGATATTACCAATATGACAGATGACCCTGGTCATGTGGTAATTGACGGCAAGGCTGAGGCTGCTGACCCCAACGCAAAGATGTAATTACTTTTGGATAAGATCTAAAGGTAAAAGGAACTTTATACAATGTCAGACACCGAAGAAGAAGGAGAACGGGGAGCGAAAGCTTCCCGTGAGGGATTGGACTTGTTTGAAAGCATCATGAACCAGTTTAAGGACATGATGCCACTAGACGAAGTTACCAAAGCTGTTGAAAAAGTAGCTTCGTTAGAGTCTGAGTGCGAACAAATGGAAATTGCTCTTAAAGCAAAGAAATTTGCCCTACACGAATTGCGGTCTAAAGCACTGCCAGCAGCAATGCTAAAAGTCAACCAAAGTAGTTTTACAGTTGCCGATGGACCATACAAGGGTGTGACCGCCAAACTAACGCAATTTGCCAGTGGTTCGTTGCCAAAAGAAGATACAGCGCGAGCCGCAGCCATAAAGTTACTTGAAGAATACAGGGCGGAAGACATGATCAGAAATGTTCTGTCTATGGAATTTACTAAATATCAGCACAACATTGCTCTAAATGTCAAGGCTCATCTTGAAGAACAAGGGTTTGAGCCTCAAATGAAATCGGATGTTCATCCTAAAACTTTGGGGAAATTAGTAATGGAAAGGCTAGAAGAAGGTCTACCGGTTGACCCTGCGGCACTTGGCATTTATGTTGGGAAGATTGTCAAGTTGCAATGGCCAAAACCGCCTTCAACTAAAAAGCAGGCATCTAAAAGTAACTAATAGTCTAATTATTTAGACTATACAGTCAAAATCAATACTATATCGTTATTTGCAAGTAACGATATGCAACAGGAAAGTAACTTTATAAATGAGCAAGCAACAATCTACACCGATCACGCCGGTTCCGAAGACATCAATCGAGACCACAGAACCAACAGCCGAGGAAGTCAAAAACAGAGCGCCTTTACTGGTGTCAATGCATGATATCAATCTTTGCACCAAAGATTTAGCAGACCTTATCATTCAAGGTGTTCGGGAGGATAATGGCGCAAAACGTGGTAGCGTGGCGATGGGCCTTCGTCGGGCGGCACACCGCATCGAAAAACTAAACCTTGAAGGGTTCATTACACAAGAAAACCAGCGAATGTTGCCATGGCCAGACACTAAAGTTATTTTTGACTTCCTACGCAAGTTGCAAGAGGAACTAGGAGAAACAATTCGCGAGCAAAACAAGGTTACTCGCGAGAACAAGTTTGGTGAAATGTTCTCGTCTATTCAAAAATTTCTAGCTAAGCATGATGCGCCTAAGAAAACAAAGACGATGGAGGGGTGACGGATGATTATTTGGCCAGAACATCTAGTCTTGCAAATAGGACACAATCAACACAAGATTTTTTACATGAGCCTAGAAGAAGCGTTTGCAAATGATTACGAAAACGTCTCAATTACTCAGGAAGAAAAAGAACTTTGTTACAAAACAGACAGCATTTGGATAATTGATTGCTATCCTGAAACCCCAATTGGTCATTACTCTGTTGGTGCTTCGACTTTTGAGAAAGCATTACATCAAATTAATGCAATAAACAATGGAGGAACGACGGATGTCTAGAAAAGTCTGCGTGATTGTATCACAAGACGATACTTCAATGAAATTTTATGGCGAAGATGTAACGTATAGTATTGATGACAAATTAATCCTTCAAGTTTCTGGCTTTACAAGTGTTAAATTTGAAGACGGAGAAGAAATGCCTTTAATTGACGGAATTTACAATTTCAATGACGACTGCTGGGATGCAGTCGGGAAAATTGTTTATTGAGTGAAAGGAAACAAAAAGATGGAAAACGAAACAAAAACAGAAACAGAAAAAGAAACAGTTATTTATGTTGAGGTAGATAGTAACAACCTAATAACAAAATATTACGGAGAAAATATTGACTTCCACATAACGCCATCCGGAACATTACTTGTATTAGATTTTACTTTGTTAAAATATACTACGTCAAATGGAGAAAAGTTAACAACTTGTATGAATGGAAAAATAGCCTTTAACAATTCGCAATGGTCGGTTGTTTCAAAAATATCCTTGCAAACGAGTAAAAAGGACGGCATTTAATGCTCTTCTACACACCAAAAAACGGCCATTATGAGAAAGACAAAGTAATTTTTGACAGGCTCGTGCAAGTCCTAAACGGCACAGCCAAGGGAAACCACGTTGATTTTTCTTGGCCACTGCCAAACATGAAACAAACAACGGAAAGTAATTTTTGGTCACACCGCGCTCATTATACTCCGAGCGTCTATGCTTACATGGGAAGATCACAAATCAAAAACGTCTATGGCAAGCTGACATGGGCAACTGTTCTAATTTATCTTGTTGACGAAGTAACTTTACCTTGTGGTGGATATTGTGTAACGATTGACGACAAAAACGTTGTAACTTACTACACGTTTCAGTTATGTGTTCATGAGTATAAGCAAACAAATTTGGGGAATTGCTACAATCGTTATACATGTGTAAAATGTGGCGGTAGTTACGAAGTCGATAGCAGTGGTTAATTGTTGTGAGTTAGAAAGCAGGGGACAGTTGACAGATGACATATGTAATCAAACAAGTAAAAGCTTATCAAACGCCTGATGGCTCATTGTTTTTGACATGGCAAGAGGCAAATCAATATCAAGAAAATATTATAATAAAGGAAAAAACAACAGCGCTAAAACTTTCTATTCAAAAACAATTAGAAAAAGCATATATTAATATTAACAAAGAAACTGTTAATATAATATTTGATATATTGTTTAGTGGCAACTGGTTAACAAAAGAACTTACTTCACTCGGTTTTGTGTTAGACGAAATCGAAAAAAGCAAACCAAAGCCGGGACCGGAACCACTTTCGCTTTCTTACCCTTATCAAAAAGATTAACAAAATTTTTGAATGAAAGTAACTTTATGAAAAACTTACCAAACACGGACACCAGCCCAGACGCGGAACCCAAAATCAAGTTTGACTTTGGAGAAAAAGACACGGTGCTTTTTGCTCTTGAAGGAACGCTAGCGGACCACAAGCATCGGTTTGATTTGCGTATGAATGCCTCGTGGAAGTCTTACTATGAAGAAGCAGACAAAGACACAGTATTTGCGGACGTTCTGGCAGTGCTACACGGCCTTATGGGCGAGTTCTGTGTATTGATCTACACCACGCGGCCAATCAGCTACAAACGCCTTACATTTGACTGGCTCAAGCGTAACAACATTTACCCGGATGGTTTGTTGATGCGCGATGCTGATCAAACAGGAAGCGATGAAACCGTTAAAATCGATATCATTCTAAAGGAACTTGGAACACAGAAAGGGCAAGATATAACCAATGCCATAAAAACAATCGTCTCAATTTTTGAAAACGATCATCGAACGGCGGTTGCGTTGCGCAATCTCGGGTTTACCGTGTTCACGGGCAATTGACAGATGGTAAAAATGATTGATTACCAAGTATTTGCCGAAAACTCTGAGGAAAACGCTATAAGACAGCGAGCAATTGATTACGCTAAAAACATAATTAATCAATTGCAACAGGCATCTGTTGCAATGCACGAAGCGGAGCAAGATCAAAATAAGAAATATTGCCTAAAATCGATGTCAGATGGATTTACAATCCTTTCAGAAATTGTAAACAAGCTTATTGACGAGAATAATTTACTAATACAATGGTTTCGATATGAAATGCCATTACAAAAACGTGAACAAGAGCAATCGTCAAAAGACCATTAATCATCATAAATTCGACAGCATGACCATTGCGCGCTAACCCGTTGATTAATATAATGTTCGTGTCAGAAAGATCATAGACAAATCAAGATGAAATGATCTTTTTGACGCGCGACGGGAATTGTCAAGAGGAAAACGTAAGATGATAAAAGAAAGTTTTATTTGTTTTGATACAGAGACCACGGACCTTGTGGGAAACTTACTTTTACCGCTTGATAAACAGCCACATATTATTGAGTTTGCGGCAGTTGTCATGAGACAGATTGACAGCGGTTCGGAATGGTATGAAGAAAAGCACATGGACGTGCTTATTAAGCCACCAGTCGATATGACTGATCAAATACAGAAAATTACCAATATTGACCGAACACAGTTACTTTTGGCGGAACCATTCAACTATTACCAACAACAAATAAGTGACTTTTTTCGAGGCGTCAAATACAGAATAGGACACAATATTCGATTTGATGAAGCCATGCTTGATTTTGAATATGCTCGATTGGGATACGGACCAGTGTGGCGTTATGAACGCCAAAAGTCACGATGCACTGTTGAAATGAACGAGCATGTGTTTGGTAGACGCGCGAACCTTGCTGAGGTTTACGAGAAGTATATTGGTGAACCGTTGACAGGTGCCCACCGAGCATTGACAGATGTTCGCGCTACAGTAAAAGTTGCTTTGGAAATGATTAAGCAGGGAATACTGTAATGGAACAAAATAATGACCGTAGTTTCATTGATGGCCCGGCGCCAATGACAATCGATCAACATTACGACTACGTGTTAAATTCAATTAACGAAACAATTGTTAGCTCAGGATATTGTAAGGAGCAGCCGGACCTAAGAAATAGGCCAGAGATTTTGTGCCAGTTGATCAACATTGCGTTAATAGACCTATATCCTGATTATGTCGTGATCATCAAGAGAGTTGATTTTAACTCGGAACAAAAACGATTGCACTTTGTCTTTGAGTTGTTAAAGACGCCGGGCGGACTTTGCAAAGTAAATATCGATCGATCATAACATCAAAGTAACTTGGAAAGGAGTTACACCAATGATTACACTTAAAGCAACAAGGATTGTTTTCGGTTTCGCTGTTACTTGTTTTCCATTATTAAGCCACGCCGAACCGCCGCCAGAGGGTTCACCGGATTGGATACTGACACACAATGATGCAAAACAAATCGAGTCTGCTATATCGGTCAACCACCAACACTGCTGTAGCACAAGCGATGGGCGACCATTAAACGACTACGGAATAAGGTTCAACGTCGAAAAACACCACTACGAGATAAGGTTTAATCTAAAACGTTGGACCGAAGGCACGGTATCCACGACGCCTAGCAACGCTGAGGAAGGCGATATCTGGATTGAGGCATATCCTGGGATGATCACGTTTGACTATCAACCAGAAGCTTTCACAATGGCTTGGGTTGGTAGTTGGCAATCGTGGGACGGCACGAAAGCGACGACAGGTGCCACATTGTATTGCGTCACTGTTAAAGGTGGTGTGTAATGAAGTTAGTTTTTTACACACGTCACAGCCGCACAACACACAAATGCACCTATTGTAATAAAGTTATTGAGAAAAAGAAACACTATATTCGTTGTGTGGTTTTTGAGACGTTGACAGATATTTGGGCTTGCAAATTTCATGTCGATTGTTGGGGAAAAGAGAACTATCTGAAATCTATTAGTGATAAACAACCAAAAATAATAGCATCACAAGCAAATGTTGAGGCTAGTCAACTATACTCGATTGATCCATACGAATTTATTTAGGTAATGACAATGACCAATAAAGAAACCGTAAATGATGTCTATGGCTGGTATGACAATGCCGAACAGCCGGATAACCAGCCGAGTTATGATCCGGGATTTTATGTGCCTTGTTTGTATTGCGGTGAACCGTTGACAGATGACAATGTGAGAACACATAGCTTTTCAGCGATGAGAGGAGAGAGTAAAAGTTACTATTATCGAACACACAGAACGTGTGATGCGCAAGCGACACAGAAAGAAAAAACGTCTATTTGGCATGCTGTTATGCTGCGAATTGAAAAAGACGGGAATTAACTTTTACCCAACGATTGAAACATAAACATGCAAATGCAAACGTTTACGGTTCAAGATTTGTCAAATATTGTGCGACACAAAGTTAGAGAATTTGGATATGGAGGAAATAAAAAGTTCGCAAAAGCTTATGGCCACGATCCATCGGTTGTATGCAAAGTTATTTGCGGAAAGTTAATTATTCCAAAAAGATTGGCAAGAATGTTGGGGTTTGTTATGGTAACTAAAAGTTTTAACCGAGACAGTTTATTTGTCAAATCGTCCGTTGGGGAAAATACAGATGTAAGTTGTCTAAATAAAGAGACTATCATTGAAAGCTACAGCAAGCAAGTTCAACCGAACGACTGTGTAAAGTAATTATTATGTCAACACTTCCAATCGTGATTGGCAACATTGTTGTTGACAGTAAAGGAATTTTAGGAATGGTAAAAGACGAGGTTACAATCACAGGAACAAAAAATCAAGAAAACACTTGTCTATATTATGTAATTTTTGAAGACGGGAATAACGCGTGGTGTGACAAACACATGATTAGAAACGCATTAACGACGGACAAAGGCATAGGAGTGTTTAGAGACAAAACTTAATCGATATGCATTAGACGCATAGATTACAGGTTGTCTCATCTGCTAAAAAATGAGAATGAGGCTACAGGTCAATGTCAATGGCTTTTGGTAGTGAGGTAGCGGACAGATGGCAAAAGCCGCTGGAGGTGCCTTAAAATGGCTTAGAAAGGGTAGCAAATTATGAACTATTTAGGTTCAAAATCTAAAATTTCAAAACAGCTTTATGAAATAATGAGACCTGTCATATGGAAAATGTCAAGAGGAATTTATGTTGAGCCTTTTTTTGGTGGCGGCGGAATGATGGTGAACGTTGAAGCGCCAGTGCGAATTGCTAGCGATAGTAACTTAGCATTAATGAATATGTGGATCGCACTATCAAAAGGCTGGATGCCACCTGAAAGTTGTTCTGAAGAAGAATATAATAAAATAAAGAATAAAATGGATATCAAAAACCCAATGACAGCATTTGTTGGTTTTGGGTGTAGTTTTAATGGAAAATTTTTTGGAGGATATGCAAGAAATTCTATAAATTACAATTACTGTCTAGCAGCAAAAATTTCTTGTATAAAGAAAATACAAAAGTTAAAGAATGTAAATTATTATTATGGGGATTATAGAAACTGCCCAACGCCAAGAGGATCGGTTATTTATTGTGACCCTCCTTACGATTCAACAACAAACGTTTATTCTGATAAAGAATTTATTTCTAAAGATTTTTGGCTATGGGCAGAGAAAAAACACAAAGAGGGTTGTGCGGTTTTTGTCTCCGAGTATTCTTCGCCAGAAAACTTTAAGGAAATTTTTTCAATTGAATTAACAACGCCAACAATTAAGGGAAACAGGGAAAAGTTTGTTAGGGAAGAAAAGTTATTTGTCCCAATCAATAGTAACTATTTTAGGTAATGTAAGGGTCATAAACATCTCTCCATGGTGAGATGGCAACCACGGCTGATTTAAGATCAGTTGCCGAAAGGCGTCTCGGTTTGAGTCCGAGTGGAGAGATCAATTGGTTGACATTAATTGACAATCTAAAGTTGCTTTTTGAGCATTTAGCTGTTGACTGCGGACAGTGGATATGGGACAAGAGTGCATCGAAAGCAGCTAGAAGGTCTAAACCAATGCTGACAACAGAAAAACTTGAGATCGGTAACTTTAAGGTTTTGTGGAACGGAAATGACAGCGGTTGGCGCATTGTAAATGGTTCTGTTGGTCTTTCTGGCAAGGACACCCGAAATCATTATGGTGTTACCAAAGGTAAAGAGATTACTTGGATCGGCAGCATTGCCTCTTGTAAGGCGATTTTGACACAACGGCTTAAGAAAAATAAGGATAAATAACTTGTCCGCACGCATACGCACAGGCTACAGCTTTCGGCAGGCTGCCGGGAAAATCGATGATGTGATTGCAAAGCTACTTGAATGCAATTTCAAAAATGCGCCTATAACAGACGTAGCTTCGACGTTTGGCTTTGTGCCGTGGTCAAAGTCATGCGCTAAGGCTGGTCTAAAGCCTATATACGGAGCCGAATTGGCTATCAGCGCATCGCCAAACGAGACTAAGCCTATCTTTGACCATTGCACGTTCTTGGCCATTGGCGATATTGCACCAGTCAACCGGCTTGTTAACATGGCCACTAATCAGTTTCGATATCAACCGTTGCTTAGCGTTGATCAGTTTAACAATGCCAAAGACGTGATTAAAATTGTTGGGCGACGTTTGCCACTTGATCAAATCAAACGAGACGAAAACACGTATTTAGCTTTATCGCCAAGCGTTAACCCTGGATACGTCCGAGAGGCATTGCGCAAAGGCTTTGGTTTGATTGCGTGTTCCGATAATCGTTATGTCGATAAAAGTGACTTTTCATTTTATGAAACTCTTGTGGGACGTAATGCGGGATCACAAACTTATCCACAACACATTCTAAGTGATGATGAATGGTTGACGTGGATGGTGGACGATTTGGAGATATCAACGGACATTTGTCAAGCAGCGTTAAGGCTTCGAGATAGGGTGTTGGACAGTTGCCATGCGACACTCGCCAAAGGATCGCTTGTCACGCCTCACAAGCCAAAAACGCTTGAAGAATTGTGCATTGAAGGCGCTGTAAAGCTTGGCGTTAATTTTGCTGAAAAACCAAATGGCGCGGCAGAGACATATCGGCAGCGGCTAGACCGAGAGCTAGCGTTGATTGAGGAAAAACAATTTACGGATTACTTCCACATTTTGGCGGATATGGTGTCGTGGGCTAGAGAACGGATGACAGTTGGTCCAGGGCGCGGTTCGGGTTGCGGTTCGCTCGTTTGCTATTTGACTGGTATAACCACGGTTGATCCTCTTGTTCATGATTTGATGTTAGAGCGTTTTATCTCCGTTGACCGCTCAGACCTTCCAGATTTGGATATTGACTTTCCTCCAACAAAGCGTGACTTGGTTTTTGAGTATTTGGATCGTGTTTATGGGGCCGAACGCGTCGGGCGATTAGGATCGGTCGGGTTGTTCAAAGCAGATAGCGCGCTAAACGAGACATGTGGCGCGCTTAAAATACCTTTGAATGACTCGATACCGGTCAAAGAGTCTGTCGAAAAATACGTGATGAACGACGCTCGGGGACTGGTGGCGTTGAACGATGCGCTACAAAACACCAGCCAAGGCAAAGCTTTTCTCCGCAAATATCCAGAGGCACGCATTGCCACACAGCTAGAAGGACATCCGCGCTACGCTGGAACTCACGCGGCAGGGATTTTGATTAGTGATAAACCTCTTGTTAATTACACGGCTACAGATTATCGCATTGGCACGGCAATGCTTGATAAGGGTATGGCTGAGGATTTGGGCTTGTTGAAGATTGATGTTCTTGGCGTAAAGCAACTTGACGTATTCGAGTCGTGTTTGCGCATGCTTTCGTTGCCACATGACTACATGGACAAAGTAACTTTAGATAACAAGGAGGCGTTTGGTGTTCTCAACGAAAAAAAATACGTTGGAGTTTTCCAATTTAACGGTTCAGCGTTGCAACGTATCGCGTCCGGAATTGTTTTTAATCATATGGAAGATGTTGTTGCTGCCACGGCTTTGGCTAGGCCAGGCCCAATGCAAGGCGGTGCAACTGAGCAATGGATCAAACGAAAATCAGGACAGCAACGCGTCGAATACTGGCATGATTGCTTCCGTCCTTATTTGGACAAAACGCAAGGAGTAATTGTATATCAAGAACAAATTCTTGCCATATGCCGTGAAATCGGCGGCATGGAATGGTCAGAAGTTACTTCCGTTCGTCAAGGTATGGCAAAGTCAAAAGGCAGCGAATATCTAAGACCTTTTGGAGAAAAGTTCAAAGCAGGGTGTATCCACCAAGGATTGACATCACATTTTGCCGACAAGCTTTGGAATGACATAGTAGGATTTGGTTCCTATGCGTTTAACCGTAGCCACGCAGTCGCATATGGACTTTTGTCTTATTATTGCTGTTGGTTAAAGGCGCACCATCCTCTTGAATTTATGGCTGCAACGTTGAACTTCGAGAAGGATGACGAAAAGCAAATTTTGTTGCTCAAAGAATTGGCAAAAGAAGGCATTGGTTATGTGCCAGTTGATCCGGTTAAATCAACCGATGTTTGGTCCGTTGTGTCAGATGACAATGGCTCAAGGAAACTTATTGGACCTATTTCCGGCGTTATTGGCATGGGTCCAAAAATGCAGAAAACCATCATTGACGCTCGCTATCGAGGCGAACCAATACCAGATCGTGCTGCAAAGTTACTTCTTGAAGCAAAAACAAACATTGACAGCCTAACGCCTATTGCTGATGCGATTAAGAAAATTAATTTGGAAGAACGCAACATTTTCTCTCAACCAACAAAGTTGAAGAACATTGTTGAAGGTTATGTTGAAGGTTACATGGACGGCCAAGGCGAGTTTTTGGTCATATGCCGTGTGGAAAAAGTTACTAAAAAAAATGAGAACAGCAAAGAGGCAATCGAGAAACGACAAGGCAAACGAGTTGATGGACCGGCAGAAAGTCTTATGCTTGTTATCAAGGATGATGATGCGCAGACATACGCCAAGATTGGCAGAGAAAATTTTGCGTTGGTTGGGGGACAGTTGTTAGAGGTTGTTAAACCAGGAAAGTCGCTCTATGCGATTAAGGGCAAAATTTGGAAACGGGAGGATTTTCGTATGATTTTGGTTCGTATGATCAGGCATTTGGGAGAGATGTGATGTCAGATGAAAGTGAAGAAGTTCGAAAAAAATGGCAAGAATTTTTAGAAAATAAGCGTAAACGCACAGAAGAAATGCCAACAGAACAAGACGCTATCAACACAATTTATAGGGCCTATACACGGTTAAAAGAACTAGGCTGGAATGACGCTATATTTTGTCCAAAAGACGGAAGTAACTTTAAGGCAATAGAAGTTGGAAGTATTAGTGTTTTTGACTGTATATATGAAGGAGAATGGCCTAAAGGCAGGTGGTGGTTATTAGATGGTCACGACGTTTACCCTTCCAGGCCAATTTTGTATAAGTTGACAGAGGAAGACGAAGCAAAGCGTAAAGAAAAGTTTGCCAAAGCGATTGAAAAAATGGATAAAAACAAAGAATAACGCTGTTTAACGCATTATTGATAGGACAATTTAGCAATATAAATGTAATCATTGTCATGATGCAATTTGCATTTGGCGGTTGACCGAGGACAAGGAACCTGAGACATGTTTGATACGGTATCGATTGCAATTGCCATAATAATCGTTTTGTTTGTGATATGGGTAATAATTTGATTGCGTAATGGTTTAGTTGCGATGTTGCAATTGACAGGTGATCGTTATTTGCAAGTAATGATTTTATAAAAAGGTTTGTCAACAAATGTCAAGGATTAATGAGCGAAAGTTAACTTGTCTTGCAAGCACAGCCATTTAGAGTATTAACGAAAGGAGAGTTGACATGCAAGATGAAAACTCTATTGACAAAAGCGAGGAAGATTTTCATAAAAGATGGAAAAAAGAGATCATTACTAGGCTAGAAACCCTACCTAAAGATGAAATGAAGCTTCCTTACGACAAGGATAGGTATTTTCTCAAAGCCAAAGTAAAACCACAATGTCTTGAGGAATTTGCCAGAGAAAGAGAAGTAACTTTAGAATACGCACAAAGATGGCGTTTAAGTTACGATGAAGAAGGCAGCGGACACCCAACTTTGATGCAAGCCAAATGGGCTTTTAAGCGTCGCGGAATACAAGAAGGAGACCACATGCTTACTTTTTTCATTGTTGATCGACACACAGGCGTTGGTTTTTACGATCTATTTTGAAATATTACGAGTTAGGGAGTAAAGACGTGCTGGATAAAGTCGTGAGAAAGCGTGTCGATAGTATTCAAGACGTGCCTTCCGCTAGCCGTTACTTGCAAAGAATTGGCGCTAAAGTAACTGGAATGCGGACTGCCAAGATTTTATACTATGTGAGGGGTTACGAGAAAGATTTAGCGAGCATTTCTTTCTCCAAAGATGGGAAAATATTCTGTAATAATAATAAATACGCACCTAGCGATATAGAAGAGGAAACTATTCAGGAAGAAATACAACGTTGTTCGTGGCCAGAGCCTTGGTCTATTGCGTCGATTGACAGTGGACAGTTGCCAGATGAATTACGGCAGTATTACGAACAAACACCACGGGATGTTTTTGTTTTTCGAGACTTGGAAAACAAGATTGTTATGCTGCAAGTCAAAGTAACTTCTAAAGATGGCATAAAATCATACAAACCATGGACTTTTTGGGATGACGGCCGTTGGCGGAAAATGAACCCCGATGGGTTTTTACCTTTGTGGGGCGCGGAACGTATTAGAGATAAACCTGTTGTTTTTGTTCACGAAGGAGCAAAGGCCGCACGCCATTGCCATGAGTTAATAAACCTTCGGACTGAAAAGGAACTTGAAAAACTTTACAACCATCCTTGGTCTGAGCATTTGCAGCATGCGACACATGTCGGATGGATTGGAGGCGCGCATAACCCACACTTGACAGATTGGTCTGTCTTTAAGCGGTGTGGCGTTCGCAAGGTTTATATCGTTGCTGATAACGACGTGCCTGGAAGATCGGCCGTTCCACAAATTTCTAAAGGTCTCGATTTACCAACGTTTGTTATTCAGTTCAACGACAAATGGCCGGTTGGGTTTGATTTGGCGGATGATTTTCCAGACGATTTGTATCGTATCAACAAAGAAACGGGACAAAAATTTTACAAAGGACCTGATTTTGAGGAATGCGTGTCGTCCGCCACATGGGCAACTGAGGAAGTCGAGTCGGCAGACAAAAAGAAAAAGGTTTATTTTCTAAGAGACTCGTTTCGTGATCAGTGGTATTATGTTCAAGAGTCGGATCGTTACGTTTGTGGTTTGGAACCAACACGTATTTTTGCTGAAAAGCAACTAAACAACATTCTTGCTCCGTATTCTCATGTTGATGACACCACAAAACTTATTAACAAAACATTCAACGGTTCTTACGCATGTTTGTGTTATGATCCGTCTAGCCCAAAGTTACTTACAAATTACAACGGAAAACCAGCTATCAACATTTTTGTTGGCAGCAAAATCAAGCCGTTTGCTGGTAGCTATTTGCCATGGCTTGAATATCTCGAATACATGTTTCCAATTGAGAGCGAAAGACACCAAATTATGCGGTGGGTTGCAACACTCATTGCAAAACCAGGAACAAGAATTGGTTACGGGTTGTTACTTGTTTCGAGGATGCAGGGTATTGGTAAAACAACACTTGGGCAATTCATTATTCCGCCACTTGTTGGGCGCCACAATTCGTCGCAACCATCTGCTAGCATTATTGTAGAAACTAACTTTAACTCTTGGTTGGCACGCAAACGATTTATTTTTGTTGACGAAATTTATCAAGGTCAGTCGTGGAAAGCTTACAACAAGCTAAAATCGGCATTGACTGATAGAGAAGTTATGATTAATGAAAAGGGAGAAAAAGAATATGTTGCCGAGAATTGGGGACATTTTATGGCGTGTTCCAACAGCTATAACCCGCTGAAAATCGAGGATGATGACCGGCGTTGGTTCTATCCGAAGATGACCGAAATACCATGGCCAGGGCATAAATTCTTGCAGTTTCGCAATTGGTTGATGGTTGCGGGATTAAGAATTATCATGAATTGGGCGATGGAGTTCGAGGATTATATTGGAGAAGAAGAACGCGCGCCTATGACAGAGGCGAAACGACTTTTGATAGGGGACAGTCGTTCTGAGGCAACAACAAATATGCTCGATTTTGTTGAAGCGGTGAACGCTGCTGAACGGCCATTGGCGTTCGGAATGAAGGACGTTTATGCGTTCGTCCGCCCACAAAACCCAACAAAAAGCTTTGACACGGATCGGAGTTTGAGAACGACGTTATTGCAAAAAGGAGGAATTTTGTATGACCGTCAACTTAAGATTAATGGGAAAAGCCAAGAAGTTTTGATAAATCCAGTGCTTTTTAAGGGTTTAGGCGTAGAACAGGATTTCAATGTCAAGTCTATTCGCAATTATTTGACTACTGCAAGTAACTTTATGGCATCTGATGAGGGTAACATTATGTAGAATTGTCTCAATTTTTGTTAAAGTAAGTCGATATAATTTTGTTTTAGATTGACTTGTAATTGGGGACAGTGGACAGGTGAAAATCAGAAGGGCATTTTGGCTTAAAAGAGGATTAATTAGCCCAATTTCCCTTTAACTGTGCCAGAAAATTTATAATGATAAAGAAATGAAATAATGTATATAGGCTGGAACACTGGAAAATTGGACCAATTAATCCTCCTTTAAGCCGATTGGCCAATGTGGACGAGTTTTCACCTGTTTTCTTGCAAATTGTTCTTGACGTGGTGTGTGAAATGTGGATGGGCGCGATGAAGATGATGGTTGAGGCGGACGTGAGAACGTGGCTTGCGGCGCGCGTGGCTGAGGCTGCTGGCGGCGTGCGGCTGGTCTGGCATGAACCGCCCCGCAATGGGCATGGTGCCACGACAGGCCATCCTGATGCCTCGTTAACCTGGCTTGACGGCACGCGGGTAGCCGTAGAGCTAAAATGCTGGGACCGATTGCTGACTGGCCAATTTGCGGCGCGTATCCGGCGGGAGCAAATTAGATACCACTACCGCGCCAATTTGGCGGGGGATAGGACTGTTCTGGTGTGGGGCGAGCTAGGGGAGTCGCGGGTTTGGGCGATACACGGTTCCAGGGCTCCTAAAACGGTTTCTAGCCGCATAAACGAAAGAGAAACATCGCTATATGCGCCGGTTGCAAGCGTCCGTCCGCATGCCTGCTCAGGCACGCTTACGCGCGCGTATTCAGATTTTTTGATTGATGTCAAGTTAAATCTGATACCATGACATAAGTTAACAAAACTTGACATTAGTTAACTTGACAAACATTCCTAAGCTGTGATTAAATTGTCATTCTAAAAGTAACTTTTCGTAGAGTTCACAAAAGTAATTTTGGTTTTATCATGACTCCTAACGAGCGTCGCAGAAAATTTATTGAACAGATGAATGCAGCGTGCGAAGCAGCCGCGCCTGCTATTTTGGAACAAGTAATTAATTTTGCCAAAGCGGGAGATACTCGCGCAGCGGACATGGTAATGCGTAGAGCGCTGCCAGAACGTCAAGGCGCGTTTATTGATGTTGAATTGCCTCCTATTAAGAAGGCAAGCGATATTGTTGATGCATTGTCTAGTGTCACAGTTGCTTTAGGAGAAGGCCGAGTAACCACAACGGAAGCGGTTGCTCTTTGTCAATTGTTTGAATATCATCGTAAGGCGATTGAAACAACCGATCTTGACGTTCGGCTTAAAAGGATGGAAGCTGTTACTCCTGCTTTTAATCCTACGGGCACGGACGATTAATTGTGTCAAGTCTTGCGCGTCGTCTTGATAAGATTGAGCGCGCGCAATCAGCCAATAGTGCAAACACTGTTCAAATTCGAGTTAGGGGCGGGCTTCCGCAAGAGTCGCTACGAAGTGCTTATTTTGACAACAATTTTGTTGCAAGAAACGATAACGAGGCTGTCTCAGCTTTTATTCATCGGGTTTGGGGTTACGCGCAAGGCGAAAATTGCAACGAAGTAATTTTAGGTGGTCTTGATTTTGTTAGGTTAGAAAACACTCAAAAAAGTAACTTTATCTCTCGGCTGCTGCCAACTGACTTTTATGCTAAGAGAAAACTAGAAGTTACTTTGCCAATTTTGCATCAAGGTCAAGTTGACGCAATAAAGTCACTTTCTGCTAACACTGGTCGTCTACCTCGGTTTGTTGCGTTGCGTTGCGGTAGACGTTGGGGCAAGACAATATTTGACGAAGCCTTGGTTGCCGATCAGGTTTGCAAAGGACATAATGTAGGAATTTTTATTCCGTTCTATAAATACGGAACCGAAATATTTAATGATTTGCTGCAAGTCCTTTTGCCTATTAGAAAATCGTCATCTAAGGTTGACGGCTCTTTTTATGCCAAAAATGGCGGCCGTCTAGATTTTTGGACGCTTGACAACCCGAACGCCGGGCGTTCGCGCAAATATCATCTCGTAATTATTGACGAAGCAGCATTTACAAAGCCGGAAATGATTGACATTTGGCAACGTTCTATTAAGCCATCGTTGCTAGATTATACTGGTTCGGCAAT
>Ga0116231_10005433_pt1 | contig 25135 bp, 25 predicted proteins | sample S1TSphgellanicum_2_FD_89695 | JGI IMG/M metagenome (GOLD analysis project Ga0116231, IMG submission 89695) | Host-associated microbial communities from peat moss isolated from Minnesota, USA - S1T2_Fd - Sphagnum magellanicum MG | ecosystem: Host-associated > Plants > Peat moss > Unclassified... | reverse complement strand
AAAAATCTCCCTCCACTTTCCGTATGTTGTTTGTTGTTTTTTGTTGTTTTTTTTTGGTGGGTGGGTGGGGGGGGGGGGGGTGGTGGTGTGGGGTTGTTTGCTTGTTTTTTGCTTTACTTTTCAATGAGCCAAGGCCTTGCTCTTATTGTGATACACTACAATATGTAGCAATATCATTGCTCCTTGAAAAATCATTAATGAATGCAATATTATTTATGTTATTGTGAAACCAAAATTGGGAATTGTTGTGGCTGATTAAATAAATAATTATGAAATGAAAGTGATTTAGTTGTTCCAATCATGGTGAGTTATGTTCATAGATCCATGGTCATAATTTTTTTGATAAAGTTATGATTTAAAATTCGTGTTTCAAACCAAGGAAATTAAGTGATATAATGAGATGTGTGTGCAAACCCATCTGCAGGTGGTACTACTAGGAATCACTTCAAAAATATTCTTGAATAGTAAAATTGATGAAATAATGTTTTTGATTCTCGTTTAGTTTTTTTAAAGATTATAAATTAAAAAAATTCCATTTCATGCCAAAGTATATGTTTTAAAATGTTCATCGGAATAAAAAAAAGGTGAGAATTCTTACAATTAAAAAAAATTGTAATGATTCTTTTTAGAATCATGCTCTTGAAATTTGAAATTTCATAATTAAATTATACCTACTGAATAAATTATATTAAAATATAATCAAATATCTTAACATCAAAGGTATTATAAAAATGATTTCCCAAGAAAAAAACCTACAATATGTTTCAAACTAGTGTTTTTAACCAAAAAGTTCAAGAAAAGGAAACATTTATATTCTTAAAATTTTTCATAAATGCAATGATTAGGATATTAAAATATAAAATATTTTTAATATCATTAAAATTATTATTATTATTATTATTATTATTATTATTGTTATTTTAAAAATTCAATAGATCCAATGAAATGAAAGTGTGATATTCCTACTAGTACCATTCAAGAATGGGTTTGCCCATGTGACATGTGCCATGGGAAGTATTAACTTCCACCATTTCCAATTGTTGCACAAAAAATATATTGTGAACAACTTATTGAAAGAAATTAAATTCTATAATTTATGTAAATATAAATAAGGTGCCTATAGTTGGATATATATCTATAATATTTTAAAAATATTTTCAATTTAAAATAATATTCTTTTAGTATTCTATCATTTTATATCATTACAAAAATATCTTTTTATTTCACATGTTTCATATAATAAACAAAGAGTAAGTTCCCTAGGATATGTGCATGAATATATATACAGTGTAAAGACACATATTTTAGTCTACAAAAAAATTAAATTCAATGGACAAATTCTAATTTGAAGATCTAAACTTCACATTATAACAAATTGAAGTGTATAACATACATGTTTATTTTAAATGTGTACCAAAAAATAATTTGACATCAAAATGTTTGAGAACCAATATGCAAATCGGATTATGTAAAATTTGTGTAATATATGGAAATGATATGTCCAAAATAATTGAACTATTATGTTCATGGATAGGGATAAATGTGTTACATTTTCATATATTCATATGTATATTGGAAGATTGAAATTAAACCTCCAAACTTTGGAATATTGACCTATTATGGCATGGGCAATTGATTTAATAACAAGATCAATGTTATATTATCAACCTTTTATTACCTTATGAAATTGTTGATCGACTAAAGTCGGGCCATTGGATGGCATCCATTTTTTTTTTCAAGGTAGAATTTAAATTAAAACAACAAGAAATATTTCAAAAATATTGAGAGGGTAGATCTCAATGTTTTCTCTTATCTAAGTTGACCTTATGTTGATCTAAGTTGAAACCAAACCATTGTAGCATCAAAACTAACATGAATGGCCTAATATTGATAACCTCGATATTTATTGATAACTAATTGTGAAATAACTAGAGTTATATTGATGATATATTGGAACGAATATTTCACTTTCCAACTAAAAAATCAATGTAAATTTGTAGAATGTTACATATAACCAACTGAACAACCCACTATAACATGCTTCTTGATTTTTTGTTTATTGGAAAATAATTGTGTTTAATATTTATGTACTCAAATAATTTCATGTAAGGCAAGGGCTGGAAACTAACAAAGTGATTTAAAATGGGAAGTGACTTAATTTATCTTCAACACATTTATGAAGATTTTGAGCTTTATTATGTTGAATCTTTGTGCAATATGTTGTTTAGAGTGTTTTAAATTACCCCCCAAGACTCTTGCCTACCTAAGGCAATCCTAAATGAATTGTTTACTTGTCTCACTTGACTATTTGAAATCCTTGGGTTCTTGCATATTTTTTTCATTGGTAATTTTTTATCAATGCCCATGACTGTAATCAATAGATCTTTACTGAAATAAATTTAAAAAGAAAAAAAGGTATGACAACCCCAATCTGTTTATTCCAAATATTTAATATTAATTAATAAATCGGTTAAGTCTCCCATTTGTTTGTTATTTTATTGAGAAATCTCAATGATTTGGATAATCCCTTATATGATTGTTTCCTATATGGGGAAGATTTTGAGTTCAATTCCTTGAAAATTTAGCAATTTATTTATTTATTAGCAAGCCCTCTTCAGAATTAATTAATGCCAATCAACCATACCTATAGTAATCAACAAGTTAACAACTAAATTTAAACAATTCACATCTCATAGGTTAAACATGCCACATATATGTATATATAACAATTGCTTGGAAGGTCCATCATGACATTTTGTTCGCAACATTTTCAAATTATGAATTGTCAACAAAAGTTGATGGCTTAAGATACAAACCATGCGTGATAATACAAATTAGAATAGGTTAATTGATTTCATGGTGTTTTTCAACATGAATTCCATTTTGTATGATGGCTTTCTTTGTATTATAATTTCTAGCATTTTTCAATTGAGATAGTACTTTTTAAGTGTACAAAGAAATAAACTATCATATAATTGTTCCAATTTATAGTGGTATCAATGGAAATTGGAAGCTAAATTATTTGAAGGAGATCTCAAAACCTTTGCCTCCATAGATTTGGGGAAATCATAAAGTTAGGTATGGGGAATGAAAGGACCAATACCTATCAAGTTAGTACAAAAGAGTAGGTACAACCATTTATCTCCTCCTTTTTTTGGTTTTTTTGAAGTTGCATTAGTGGCTACTTTTATGGAAGCCCATTTGTGAAATATTGGCAACCATTCATTTGGCTCAAGAAATCCCATGGCTAGACAAATTCTATTGGGGAAAAATCATGATATTAACTCCAATTTTGAGTAAAGAAAAGAGGCTGCTTCAAACTTTTTGAATGTCAAGCACAAAGGCAACCAAGTGATATTTTAAGTAGGAAAATTGGTAACCATGTCAATGTGGATTTAAAAAAATGGTGGCCATTTGCAATAATAGGTATAAAACTTGATAGCCAATTGTAATCAAATGTAAATAAATGGCAACACCATGCAAGAAGTAAAACTTGACAACAAGATATTTTCTAAAGGAATTGAACCTTGGTCTTGAAGACCCTACCCATTGTAGTATAAAATGCACCTCCCTTGACAAACATGAATGAGTAAATTGTGTACAAAGTTCAAACAAATAATCAAGATGCACAAATGCCATGCACAAATATGAAACAAAAAAAATCCAACAAGGCAAATTGTAACATACATGAGGAAATTATCAAAGTAAAGAAACCAACAAACATAAGGGTTGTGATACAAAATAGAATGAATTGAACGATGTTTGATATTCCAGTTTTGTCCATAACCAATACAAATTGCAACAAAGATAAGGGAAGGGATTTGGGGCACTATTGGGCAAACATCCTAACAACTAGGTTTAGGTGAATTGTTAATCAATTTTTAAGTTTGTTCTTCATGAAATTCAAAATAAAAAAACGCCTCCCATCTTTTACACTTCCCATAACCATTGCCATTGACAATTTATGGTCTTGACCCATTTTGACTTGAATTGATGTGAAAGAAGTTGATTTGTGGCCAAACTGTTGTACATTTTGGTATAAGGATTGTAGTTGATGGGAGGTTTCGTCACTGCATGGTAGTTGGTTTGCATAATCACATTATAAAAAAAAAACTTGTAGGTCTAGTAACCCTTCATCTAGAAGTATTGAGATTAACACTTGAATTGGTTTCATGTTTATTCCAAAACAATTGTGATTTTTTAGAATGCTCAACTATTTGAATTTGTTTTTGTTCAACTTCAAGTTGCACGCAAAATTAGGGGTAAATGACCCCAATAACATTCATAATCTCTTGTGTAGGAAATTGATGTTCAAGTTTTTCAATGAGGTCATTTGTAACTAATGTGCATTGTTGCACCATGTTATCCACTCCAAGCAACCAATCATGTGGGAAACAACATAAATTACTTAGTTTAGTTGTGCTTGTGAACCATATATGTGTGCTCATAAAATCAAAATGCAATATAATCAAGGACCCACACCATCAACAAAACATCATTAAAATGATCAACTATGTCAAAAAAAGCCTTGAATACATGACCATTGTTATTCCCATATTTCATAATTAGATCCATAAACATTATTTAAATATCAACCTCATAGACTTTCACCACACCAACATAATTGCAAATAAAAATATTGTGATTATGGGCAAACAAGTGAAAACATCTTAAGCCCCCAAAAAATTGTAGTCACAAGTATAATTTTTTTACAATTCATTTTTTTGGTAATATATGGACATCACATCTTGGATCATTTTCGCTTGTTTAAAGTATATTTGATTAGCTTTAGACTTAATCTAATCAATTATTTTTGAAAATCCAATAAACATTGACAAATTTGAACTTATGAAATATATTTGTGACAAAATAATATTTGTCACAAGGTTTGAAAATTTGAATATATACTTCAAAACTACGGTTGTGGATGGAATTCTCAAGTGAATTTTTTTTATGGTGTATGATATCGATATACATCAATTAAGTTTAAGAAAAATTTAAAAATTTAAAGTTTTTGGATAAAATTTCATTTTAAAAATGTGTTTTTTTTGCATTTGTTTAACAATGAATGTATAATAATATCTTTTTTTTTAGGAAAAAACCATTACCATATCAAAGAGGAAGAGATTTTATATATAGACATTGCATTATTTTTTCAAGTTCCTTTTGTTTGGAAACATTTCATGACCCACAAACATGACGCCCTATGGCTGTTAAAAATTTGTAAATTATATATTCTATGTACATTGATTTTATTCAATCCTTTTCATTTAATTGTTGATTCAAAATGAACTTTGAGTTTTAAACTGCTATTATGCAAATTTTAAAGTTTTTTTTGCTTGTGTTTAGAATAGTCAAAGGATGCCATCAAGATTTTAATTTATTGCATACTATAATACTTATTATACAACATCTTTTTTGAACAAAAGTGGTTCACCATTAGTGTGCTTTCATCCAAACTTGGAAAAGTTCTACACGCATTCAAGAAATGGTATTTAACACAAGTCAAACAAATAAAGATCTCAATATCACAAAGTAATTCCAAGTTTGCTTTGGTGATGACATTAAATGCATGCTCATCAAATATGTGTACAACTAATTTTTTGTACTCCTCCAAAATCCGCTTTGTAGGTGAAAACATAGAAATCCACTAAGTTTTATGTTTTGGAATTTTTTGGGGCCTTGTGTTCCATGAACGTAATGAGTTTCATTCTCTCCAAAGTTTGCTTTAGACTTTGCACATAATAAATGTAAATCAATTGCAAAAAGGACTTGATCTTGAAGACAAGAAACAACTAGGACAAGGTTTGCATGGCTTGCTTAGTGTGCATTGTGTTGTTCATAGAGTGCACTCCTCTTCATTGACGGGCGGTGAGGATTAAAAAGGGTCAACTAGCCAATGACCGGCAGGTATCAAATATTGCCCTTGGGCTTTTTGGTATAATATACACTAATTTTGTATTGCCCTAGAGCAATAGCATATTCATACAAAATACAAGAAAGATGAAGTTGAACATGCAAATTCATAGCTGGATTCATTGTAAAAATGGCAAATTTATATGTGCTGCAGATGAGATCAATAGGAGGAAACTGTTCTACAGACAAGACTTGCTGCATATTGGGGAGGCAGTATAGTAATAAATGGATTCAGGTGGGGCTTTTGCAGAGGAGGAAGATCTGTGGGAGTTGAGGGAATTGGGAAGTCTTAGGACTTGGCCGGGGCATATGCAGCATCTTCTCAATTGTATGTGGAGAACCTACATTGGGTAGTAATAGTCTCAAAGGGATCTGAAGGCTTCTTTCCCTTCAGCTTTTTTGATTTATTCCTTTCAATGTAGGTTTTTGCAGAAATGACATAGACACGCCTCTTCTTATGTTTCCTCTTCAGTTGCTGGAGCTTGAGGCAACTCAGCAGTTTTCAAGGTAGCAGGATTACCTGCTGCTGGAATACATAACAGCCTAATTAAGCAGCAGCTAACCATGCTCTCCACTCCTCTGACAACCACTCAGCAAATCTGTCCACCAGCATTCAAATTAAGCTGAACTCAATGTGATTCACAGCGAAAATTGATTAAAAATTGATCTAATTATGTCTGCCAATGTAACCACAACAGACTCTGTGTGTTTCTTCACATTGGGTAACTGACTCCTTTGAAGATCACAGACAGATTCTGGTTGTTCAAGCTGGCAACTGGCTTACTCTTCCATATTTGACTTTTTATTCTAGACCCAACTGTGTTGCACTAATTGTTTCTGGATTTTGCATGTTGCCTGAAACAAACATTTGCTCAGAGATTTGAACATCAGCTGGTCCAAGATTTTGAAAATACCCATTTGGTGATTCAAAAGAAGCAAATGCGATGTGGTACCTGTGAAGTACGTCCCGGTTGCTTCCAGCTTGAGGGATGGCAGTGAGCTTGCCAGTAATAAAGTTGCTGTCTGAGACTGGATCATGGAGGGTTTTATGCCCTAAGGCCATCAGCTTTGACATATTTTCAGGTGTTGAGTCATCAAGGGATGTAAGAGTTCCTGACAAGTTGTTGGTCTGTGAAAGACCAGATCAACAATGCAGCAAGTTAGCAAACATTTGGGGCTGAATCAAAGCTTAAACAAAAATTTATGGAACCCACAAATGAAAAAGACTCATTTGACAATCCAAATTATTGTGCTCCCGGCCTTGGGATTTTTCAAAGATGTAGCTTGGGTACAGATTTTTAGCAGTGTCCACACACTTTGTGGCACCTACTATTGTGTTTTCACCTAAAGGGATGATTGGAAGCTGGTGGTACCTGGATTCAAAGGTAATTGCCACGAGACCTTAGCCTGGAACATAATGGAGAGGTTGGAGTCCACCATGTCTGCACTTGCATTAAGCACAGAGTTAATCAAGGGTGTATCACCACCCTTGTTTTAGCTCCCATTGTACTGTACTCCACCGTGCTGCATCACTTGCAGAGTAGCCAAGCTGATGCTGCCCTGTTCCCAACGACAGCACCAAAAGATCGCAGAAGTCCTGTGGGGGAAAAAAAACCACACAAAAGACACTTGACAAGGATGTCAATCGAAGCTTCAGTTACCACATGGTAAACTTCATGACAATTATGAGCACAAATTTTGAGGTTCAAAGCATGTGGAAATCATCATCATCATTGACATAAGGGTTTGGTCTTATAGGGAGCTGGCTCGCATGGGTGTAGCATCATCATGAGAAGGACTGTCAGGCAAGTTAAGAACTTATATACCTGCCATGAGGAGAAGAAGACCGGTTGCTGGAGCTTCATGTCAAAAGATGGGATGATGACAGACGGGAGAGCATTTGACAGAAGATCACTACCCAAGTTGTCATGAAGCAGCTTCTCCAGCCCTTTGGGTTTGTATTTGGGCCCTAATAGTGATGCAATGGTTCTCCACAACTGCCCACAAGGACCCCTGCAAATCACAACATGATGCAGGGCAGCTCAAATTTCATATAATCAAGTTTCCAATTGTAAGGCTAAAGAAAGACTTGGCCCATTGATCATGAGTAAGTCTTGCTGATGATGGATGAAGTAGCTGACAGGTTCAGAGTATAAGAAGAACAAGTGCCAGAGGCTAATTTGTACTTGATTTGTGGGAAGATGGTGGCAGCATTGTTTATGTAGAAGTCAGTGACTCCCTTGGCAGTGAAGAGGGCCGTGTGGGGTCTTTGGTAGATGGGGTGGTGATCATAGCTGTGATGAGCCCTCCAGTACTAGTCCCTGCAATCAAATCGAAGTAGTCCACCAGTCTTCTTTTTGCTCCATCCAGATCCTACAACAATAATAAATAAATAAAATTTAAATCCCCCACCATGCCTATCATCCAAACAAACCCATGAGCCAACAAACAAACCCCCACAACATCATCATCATCATCATCATCACAAGCCACAGGCAGAACTGCAGATTCATCAGATCCCAGCTTCGGGATCATCATGATGGTGCTCATCACCTCCAGGCTCATGATCAAGATCATCATCAACTTCGTTGAAGCTTGCCCCATTCATCTGCACAACTTAATCCAATTCTTTTATTACTCATTCTCATAGTGGACTGCGCCATCAACGATTGCAGATCAAGTTGGAGAATGTGATAATTTCTCGGCTAGAATTCTTTTTGTACATACCTGGAGTTTGTTTTCAAGCTCAGCAAGCATGATAGCAGGAATAACCCCTCGCACTCCGCCTCCATCAATACTCAGAATTGTGAGGCGTTTTCCTGTCGACCCTTTGGGTTGAACTGCCATGGGGATAAATTCGGCTTCCCGGCGTCGCTGTAAGCTTCTAGAGGTCGAGCTTTTTTGCAACTAATATTATATTTTCAGAGCTTTTGCTAGCTAGCTAGTAACTCCTCACTCTGTCTGTCTGTCTGTCTACAAAAGATGACGATGATTCAAGCATGAAGCAATCGCACAGCTTGGAATCAAAAGCTTCAGATCCCAACTCAAACCGACACTGGAAGAAGAAGTCGATGATTCCTGGATCACCCAATTCACGGATCAGTCTGCTGAAAACAACGGATATATGCAGCCTAGTAGCTGCTCACCTCTCTCTCTCTCTCGCTCTCTCTCTCTCGTGTGCAGCTGAAATCGTTTTGTACTACTGCAACAAAGCTGCAGAAAACCCAACTGTTCTAAGAGCTTGCTTCAAAGGAAACATATTTATACACAAAAGCAAAGAAAGAAAAACCAGACTTGGATGCATGAATTGTGCAGTGCAGGCCTTAATTTAGAGTTAGTAAAATTAGCTTCCACAACACGTCTTTGTTAAGAGGTTCTGCTTGAGATCAACATTTGACGCAGCAAGCTTTCCATTAGTGATCATGGATGATTGCATAAGCAAGCAAAGCAAAGCAAAGCAAAGCAAGCAACACTTACACATGAAGAAGATGATCCAGCATATCCCCCCCGCCCCTGCTGCACATACTAGTTTCTGGGTCTTAAAATTAGTGACCAAGAAATGATTAATTAATTAATTCTCAATCATGTTGAGTAAAACTTTGATTGATTTTTCTTAATGCAAATCTGCTGCTGCTGCTGTGATCATCAGCAGAGGAGCTAGCTTCCATGGGGGCAATGATCTGTATCCAAATCATCAATTTGCAAATTTCAATTGTTGCAAAGAAGTTGAAGATGAAGAAGAAGATCAAGATTCAAGATGAGGACCTTGGTTTTCACCCCCTTGCAAGGGACATGTCCTACATGGTGACTTCTGGTCCTTGCAAAGGTACTTAATTCAAAAAGAGTCAATGTAGGCTTTTGCAGAATTAACCAAGTGCATTTTGTTTTCCACCCCTTACAAGAGGTCCTCATATGGCTTCCACCCCTTACCATGGACCCAGCTCACATTCCCAATACTGACTTGCGTTTTACGTTGCTTCGCATGACCAGTGATGATCGATGGTTAGAATTGGATGTCCACATCACTTTGCTATCTATCATGGATGCCTCATTAAATGAAATAAAAGTGATGAAAACTCACATCCCTGTCTTGTTACCACTTCATCATCTACTAGTCACATGCCTCATTAATATATGACTATGATTTTCTACACATAGGATTCAAAGTAATAGTTTATGACTAAAGTCATACATATAGTCATTTAGGATTTGTAGTCATAGATTTCTTAATATAAGGACAATTTTTTTTAGTGATTGTTAAATATCATAAAAAATTGAATTAGGGTTGTCAAAACCAATATGATGCGGCCATTTTGCATTGGATGTTGTGTTAACATTTGTTTTAACGCATTGGTCATGTTCATTAGGACTAACACAAGAAAAAGATTCTTTACATTCGGGGTTGCCCCATTACATATGGCAACCAAAAATAGATTTAGTTGCCATAGGATTGGTGATAAATTTTTTTGATCACCACTACATTAACAATCGAAAAATGGCAATTAAAATACCTTAATTATACTAATCAAACCTATTTTTTGTGTTTTTCAATGGAAGGAAGGTAGAACATGTGGAGTCCATGTTATTTGATGCTAGAAGACAAGTTAGGGATAGTGAAATGCAAGTTTTGCGGCAATGTCATTTCATACCACAAGGATAGAATGCTCTTCCATTTGGGCTATCGATATGATGGCAATGGGCGAGTTGGAAATATAGTTTGTTCAAGGGCACAACCATGAGTGAAGGCCCTATTTGCTTGATGTGGCAGACTTGTCCCTCCACCATTAAACGATATGGAAGTATTAGCCCATTTCCTTGATGGGCAAATAGAGAATGTGGCCATTGAAACATTAAATCGTTTGTTGGAAGGAAAATTTGTTTCAATGTTTCAAATTAAAGGGGCTTGAATTCCCCTTGAAACAAAATTAAAAAAGATGGGTCCACCAAAATAAAAATGTTGTTGCAAACTGGACTTTGAACAAGGGAAAAATTGCAAGTTCACAAATTGACTTGAAAACATAAGTTTCAAAAAAGATAGTTCATATGTCAAAACTTAGCCACACCCTTATTTGACATTCAACTTTTTTTTGTAGCTTTGCTACACCCTCCAAAAACCCCACAAGCTCCATGAGCTTGCTTGTAGCTATGCATTGACATCATAGTGTGTTTTGCCTTGCCATTAGGCAATGGCATGATCATAAGGAAAATTCTACAATGCAAAAAAATGTTGGCTATAAAATTGAATGCATAGATCCAAGAGCACACTCAATTGATTCCACAACTGATTTTTCATGAAGTTGAATGTGTTGAACATGTGTTCATTTTCAACAAAACCAAACATTTGGACAATGGCAATTTTTGTTAACTTCATATATTTCAAAAGCTTATGGCTGAAGATGGGAGATGTGGTGAGTTTGTGTCAAAGCTTAGTGGTTGGATTCAAACTATTTTGTTGATCATGCATGACAACCTTAAAGTTATGGATCATGGTCACCTTGAAGTGGGAGCATTGCAAATCTAGATTGTGAGTTGACAACAATGATGGGACAATCTTCCCATGTTGACCAACTGCAGGAGGCACACAAAAAGTTGCTTTAAGGACATTTAAGTGAGATCAAAAACTATTTTCAGCCTCTAGAGTATTTGTAGCCCAAAATTGGGGGTAGACGACACCCTAAGCAGTCATCACCTCATGTTCTGGGGATTCGCTTTTCCAGCTTAAACACCAAGCCTCTAACTGCACCTTTGCATTCATCTTTCACCTTATTGATTATTTGGTTAAATGCAATTCTGGTTATAGGTTGAGGATCACTAATGCCATCATCATAGTTGTAATATACATGATACTTGTGGCTAGTAAAAGAAAATGCCATGTAATCCTCTTTGTTGTTGAGATTAAAAAACCATTTCATTAAGAGGTTGGAATTGGTAAAGGCTTCAATAACATTGAAATCATCGAAAGCTAGGTCCTCAAATTTGGTGCATGGGTCATAATACAATTAGTAAAGCCTTTGTTGGACCCCCTTCACAGCTTCCACAAAGTCACAAATAAAAACATTTTTGCCCTATGTAACCTTGATCAAAACATGAACACATTTGAACAAAGGGAGGATATATGGTAACCTTAGAATGACCTCCACATCACATAATGATATCAGGTTCTTTCCAGTAACATTGCTTTATTTGTCATGTTCGTATGCATGGCCTCATACATGATAGTTGGTTATGAGCATGCCAATCATGCCTTTTAGGGTTAATGTACGTTCTTAGGTTACTGTACGCTATTATGTGTTTTAGGGTTATGGCTTGTTTAGGGTTTCAACTTATTGGCAGCTATATAAAAGGCCAAGTTCTTCCTTTCTCTTGTTAATTTTTCTAGAATTCTTTTGTCAAAGAAAGTTTCTTTCATAGTCAAATTGGATTTTTAGATGCTCACGGTGTCTATTACACATCCACCATTTACATACATTACGTTTTCTTTCCTTCTTTGCAATTTAATTCTAGAAAAACTACTCTCTATCACTTAATGTTGAAAGCGGCATATTTTTCTTGGCTTTGAGTTTTTGGGTTTCTTTTGTTACTGGTGTTGTTGTTGCTATTAGTGTTATTGGTGTTGGTGTTGTTGTTGTTGGAGGGAGCTTGTGTTATTACATTTCTGCCAATTAACAGAGCTGGGATTGGAGGAGCTGGGAAAAGCGAGACCAAATGGGGGAGTGACGTATCTTCAGGCAAATGAGGTTTCAAAGCGACCGCTTGTTTTTTACAAGCCTTTGGTGGTCCCAACATCACCTTCAGAATCAAAACCAATGCTACTCCTTGAGGTGGTTTAAAGAAAAATGTCTGAAGTGGTAATGGTGGTGGCACTGGTATAACACTCTTTTGCTTGTTGCTGTTGTTGTTGTTATTGCTGCTTAGACGTCACACCACGGTCAAGTCCTAAAAAATCCCGGAACACTGGTTGTTTGTTCTTCGCCATCACAAGCGCCATCATTAATGCTGCGAAAAGTAAATGTCTCTCTCTCTTTCGCGCGTAGAGACACAAGAAGCGAAAGAAGCTTTGAAAACTCTTGAAGTTATTGAAGCCAAATGTAGTGTCAAGTAAGAAGAAGAAGAAAATAAATGAATAAATAAAATTTTGCTTCTACACACCATTGTTACAAAATTCCCGGGTGATCTCTAGTGCCGCATTGCCGCCCGCCATCACTACGAAGCTCACGGTTGCCTCATAGTGTTGTCACGTTTCGTTTGTTGTCGCTGTGGAGCTCATGGTCGCCTCATAGTGCCATGTCCGTCGCATTGTGTCTACCATTATTGTGGAGTTCATAAGCATTCTGTAGCACTGTGGCATCCATAGCACCGTCCATTGTGTCATTGTCGCCAACTTTCGTCCACCCACGGACTTCCGTCCACCAACTTCCATCCACCGACATTCATCTGTCGTCGTTCATCCCCGTTGACATGTCGTATTCTTCAAATTGTATGTATTACATACATATGAATCCAATACCATATTCTTCCAACCGTATCTAGTGCTCTATATTTTTACAAAATTTTGGGGCATGGGACAACACCATGTCCTTGGATGATGAGAGCACAATCGTTCAATTAAAGCCAAAGTATCAACTACGAAGCAACACATGATCATTTGAGTTGATTTCTTTGAGTTCACAATATTCACGATGATACCATCAAACGTTTATAATGCCATCGTCATCTAATATAACTCCTACCAGGAATTTAGGTTTAGGCTACATTACATCAATGGTACATTAGAATCTATTTGGAGGGGTTAATTAGTGGGGTACGCCTGTTGCTGCACTAGTTTTCACACCATCATCATATATTCCATTGTAAGCTGATACCTGTACACCCATATACACCATGGAGGTTAAAATTTCTTCTCGGAGAATTGAGAAGTTAAACAGAAGGCCATGTACCATTTCTTTGAGGGAGTTCAAGGTAATTTTTTCAATTGTGGTTTGTGAATTGGAGCTCAAGTATGGCGTTAATTACATTGAGGCGTTCACATTCAAACAATTAGCCCGTTATGTGCACTATGAAGCATTGGATGTCTATGAGCAACATTCTTCGAGGATTTTGGGCCTCACCCAGATCCCCAATCTAGTTTATGACATAGCCATTGTCACTACCTCTCAAGCTGCATTATAAGTTGCCATTGCACATCATGGGACTATGCCCAATAATCCAGATCTGGTACCTATTTTAATAAACTTTGGTCCTTAACAACTCATTGCTACTATTGCAAACATTCCTCCCACCATTGATGCACTAACTTTTGATGATCCAGTGCGGGAATTTTTTCGAGTTCTTGAGTTGGAATTTTCGATTAAGAGTTTTGAAAAAATTATGCAATTCGCCACCTTCTTTGGTAGAAGGATGAAACCTTCAAGATGTTTTATAAGAGGCTTCTCAAGCTTAACGAGGATACTCAAAGCATCATAGACCTGGAAGCTACCCATTGGTATCTTCATTCATTGGAAAGTATTCCGACACTCCATGCACAAGTTTTGCAATAGGTTTTTGCAAAATTTGGAGACTTGTACACTTTGTTAAATGTGTACAACATTTCTGAAAAGTTGGAACTAGCTCATGTACACTATGAGGCCAGTACTATGAAACCTCCATCACGTTCAAGGCCTCAACCTCCACCAGCTACGCCAACCAGATCATCACATTTTTCTTTAAGGGCTAAAGTGGTGCATTAGGCTGCACCCATTTTACCTTCTTGTAACTATCGTGGCAATCATGCCCATAAAGTTAGTGATTGTAACATTCCTTCTGAGGATCTCTTTTGTGATTATTGTGGGAAAGAAAGACATCTAGAAGTTGTTTGTTTTGACAAGTTCCCAAAACGGAAGCAATTCTGATTACCACAGTAAAATCTGCCAGCATCTTTCATTGCCCCCAACTAAAAACCAAAGCACTTCAACCTTCCATTCAGGCTTTCTCCACCAAAGGTAATATAGTAAGAATGCTAAGAAGAAGGAGCACAATGCTGACAAGAGGGAGGTGCTTCAAGCCCATGCTGCTCAAGTTCAAACTCTGCAAAATGAACTCGAATCATTGAGGGCTTAATTTGTTAATCTAAAAGGCAAGTCTTCCCAACCAGCTAGTCATGACCAACCTGTATAGGGTTCAAGATCACAAGAGGGACCTCCTAGGTCGTTCTATGGCCTCTCACACGATGCCATGGTTGGGGAGTATGTTCCTTCCAGTGCACACAATTCTAGTTTCACAATAGAATTTGCCACTTCTGTTTACCTTTCCTACTTTGTAGCATAAGAGGCTAGTGTGGCACCCAAAGTTTCTGCCATTAGGCAAGTAATTCAAATTGATAGATTCGCATTTGGTTCAAGTCCTATTACCAGGGCTAGAGGAGCTCGAATAGTCATGGCACAATCTTTTTGTCCTTTTAACACCGGAGAAGAACACACCTTGTTAGCAAGGGGGGAGGAGACTACTACACCACAAGCTGTTAGGGCATTAAATTTTTGTGTCCCAAGAGTACATGTACATCCAAGAAACACACAATTTTCCATTGATCAGCTTATGGAGTGCCAACTTCAAATGCGTGAGGTTGGGTAAATCTTGTGAGTACATCGTTGTTTAGTTTTCAAGATTTGAAGCTAAGCACCAGGGACATAATTGCAATACTAAAAGATACCCTGAACACTACATTAGGTCCTCTACCAATCCCTGATTCACATGCTATAGGGGTCCCATCCAACACCTTGGAGAGACATTTGATTAGCTCACATGTTGTAGATGGCATTCATAATTTGGTCACTAGTTCTAACATGGCTAAACTAGTGGGCTTTCCTACCTCTGATTCTACATTCACATATCAAAAGGGAGTTAAGAATACCTCATTTATGGATTTATTATTCAACAAAGGCATTGTGGATAATTATTCTTTCCATAAAGTCTTTCATTCATTTTTGAAGGTGGTGCCTAGTGAGAGAACTTCCATCACCACCAAAGTTGCCATTGTCACAATACTAAGTTAGCAGTCCAAGTGGGATGACATACACCTAGAGTGGTACTTTTTTATACAGGTGCCCAACCAGTGATTCTTGGAGTTCAATTTGTTAAGAAGATGGGCATGTTCCATTCCAAACTACGAAAATCTATGTGGCAAATTCACATTGCTAGTGGGAGCATAGAGGAGGTACTTAAGGAGAACTCAGATTTTATTGCATTTAACTTCAATGAAGGTACATATCAAGAGCTTTACCTATAAGTGAAATTTTTAGTCACTAATGCCACCAGTTACGATGTGCTCATTGGGCAAGAGGTCCTATTTCCACCAGGTTTCATAATTGACAACTAGTTTGAGCATGCGTATTACCGAGTGGATTGGGAGACTAATGGCCACCACTTGGGATACATACCCTTTGATTTACATGGGAACCATAGTCCTATGGCTCACCATTGTATGCTCAAGGAAACATACACCATTTCCTACATCTAACAAGCTAGCCACGAGTGGATAAAGGGAGATGAAAAAGAGACAGCTTACACCCAAGCTATTGAAAGCTTAAGGGTGGTTCATACGGACATTCAACACGGATTAGAGGTTTTACAGAGGTTTAAAGCAACCCACGAGCCCTTAGTCAAAGCTCTGTTTAATTTTGAGAACATGGAGAGCCATGGCAAATCGATTAAGCCAGTACTTCATCAATTAATCACCTGGACACCACCTAAGGAAGGGATTACATTACTAGAGCTCTTTGGTGGTATAGGTACAGGTTTCGAAGCCCTACTATAGTCAGGGATGGTGGTTTGGAGGTATTTCTATGTAGACATTGATCCTATTGCAAAGCAAGTGGTGGCATCGAAAATGATGGAGCTCATAGCCATATTTCCACAATAGTTTGTAACCACCACATGGAAGGTTAGTTTCACTTTCTTGCTTTCTAACATACAACTAATTTAGAAGAAGCATATGGAATTACTTGGCCTCGTGGACCTCATCATTTCAAGTTGGGAATGTTAAAGGATTTTCAGTGGCTAGATTTGGAGAAGGCTTGAGTGACACAAAATCCGATCTTTTCACAGACATGGTATGATTAATCACCTAGGCTCAATCCATTTTTCCTACGCTTGGTTATGTAATTGAGAACACCTTTTCTCAGCTTGACTAGAGGGAAAAAGTCCAAGAGCATTGCACGCTAATCAAACATGACCTTTGAGAGCCCCTCCTACTTGATGCGGCACAATGCGGTTCCTATGTGCACTGGATGCGCGATTAGTGGACCAACCTTGTACCACTCTCAATTTTGCAATTGGCTCTGAAATACACCATTAGAAACCCCAACCTGTAGGTTTCTCACATATTGGATGATCAAAGTTCCTACCAACCAGTTACAAGGCAAGAGAAACCTCCTTGGTTTCCTATGAACACAATAGGAAAACCAAAAGGTGCTTGGCCCACCTTTGTCTCCTTCCTAGGAGCACATGCCTTTCAGGGAGATGGACCAGGCTTGGTGTATCATCATGTTTCAACCACTTGGGATGAACCAAGCTTTGAAGAAAGAGAAAGGGTTATGGGGTTCCAAATTGGCATTACTAGTCACACAAAGGTGACTAAATTAGAGCATAACACTCTACTGGGGAGAGGCAAGGAACTGAACTCCCTTACATGGTTATTGGTAACCTATGTACTTTTTCAAATGTACACAACACCATCATTGATTCAATCAGCTTACAGTTCTGGCAATGCGACTACATGGCACCCCAACCAAGTACACTTGCTTATTTTCAACACTCTACACTTCACTCTTAGTGTTGGGGGTGGAAGAGGTACCATGTAATTTGACTCAAATTATTTCTGATACACCTGAAGGTACATCAGTTTCTAGAGAAACAATGACAACCTTTTATGAATCTACACTGTTGGATAATGGAAAACCCAATACACCAAGTTCTTCAAACACACTTTCCAACTCCATTCCATGTGTTTCCAACTACCCTTTCATTATGGGGAACCAACTCACCAAGATGGAGAGAGACCAAGTCACAAACTTGCTAGTTAAGTATGAAAATGTGTTCGCATTCTCAATGAAAGACTTAAGTAGGTGTAAGACCATGTAGTTCTTTATAAACCTTATAGATGAAACACCCATTTATCGAAAGAGGCATAGGTTGAGCAAGCATGAGTGGGAACTGGTAAATGAAAAATGCAAAAAGCTCCATGAGGCTAGTCTCATTCAACCATCAATTTCTAATTTCGTAGCCGCTATAAAGAAGGATTCAGCTGGATTATGGATTGAGAAAAGGATGTGTAGGGATTATAGGCCTTTGAACTTGGTTACACCTTAGGATAGATACCCCATGCCCATCCCTGAAGAATTTTTTGATTGCATTAGAGACTCAAACATCTTCACAATTGTGGATTTAAGGCAAGGCTTTAACTAGATTATGTTTGCTATGGAGGATCGTAAGAAAACGACATTCCATGGAAGCAACAAGTTGTGGGAATGTCTTGTGATGCCTTTTGGATTGAAGAATGCACTTGTCTTCTTTTAGTAAGTCATGGACCAGGTTTTCAAAGGGGCAAATTTCTTGAAGTGCTACATAGATGATGTCCTAATGCATAGCAAGGGACTCCTGTAGCATTTGGCTCATCTTGAGGAGTTATTCAAGAGGCTCCACGAAGTCAATATGAAGATCCATCCTAAAAAGTGTGAATTTGTTATCACCTTAGTAATTTACCTTGGACATAAAATTTTGCCAAATGGTATTATGGTTCATTGGGCCAAAGTAATAACCATTTTGGAGATGCCCAATCCTACTGATGTTCACACTTTGAAGAGCTTCATCGGACTATGTAATTATTATAAGATTTATGTTTAAGACTACAGTATTATTGTTCATCCTCTCTATGCATTGTTAAAGAAAGATGTTGGTTGGACATGGAGTGAAGAGGTTCAAGAAACTTTTGACACACTCAAGGAAAAGCTTTCAAAGTTCCCCATTCTAAGAAGACCTAATTTAAATAAGGTCTTTGTTCTACACATTAACTAGAGTCCTCTTGGTATTGGTGTTATTCTTGGCCAATTTGATGAGGAAGGCAAGGAATATGTTATTGCCTATGCATCCCGAAGCAACTATTGTTCATACAAGGCGAAATGTCTTACCGTTGTATGGGCCGTCATACATTTTAGGCCCTATCTTTATGGCACCAAGTTCATTTTGTATATCAACCATTAACTTATCAAATGGTTGATGACCAACAATAAGTTTATTGGTAAGTTAGCTTGTTGGGCATTTATACTTTAGAAGTATGAGTTCAAGGTTATTCACCAACGTGGTATTACACATTAGAATGTGGATACCATGTCATAGAGACCCCTCACTACCTTTGAAGATTTTTTAGAAGTCAGGCAAAACTTCGACTAGATTCCAATAGTACATGTATCTTATGCATCTAATTATTTTGCACTACTGTAATGTAACTTGATTGAGCATTCCATTGTGGATATATGGGAGGATTTTGACACTATGAAGTTTCTTCAGCATGGGGAATACCCTCCCTAAGTTACATCAAGTCATCAGGATCGCATACAATAACAGTCTACACATTACTCATGGAGGGATAATCACTTTGTCTGATGCTTACCACAAGGTGATAGAATGGTTCCTCCATCACATGAATGGCCTAGTCTTATTCAGAAGGTACATTCGAAGCTTACACACTTTGGAGTTAAGCGTATTTATAGCCTTTTCGCTCCTCATTACCATTGGAGAGGTATGTATGTTCAAGTTCAAGACATCATTGTTAGGTGTGAACAATGTGATAGAGTGAAAACTTCCTTCTCCTCTCGACAACTCACGCTTTCTCCATTCCCTATTCAAGCCATGTTCTATCGCTGGTCATGTGATTTAGCTGGAGGATTATCATAGACCTCCAAGGGTAATGTCTACATCATGATTATGATTGAGCATTTTTCAAAGTGGGTCAAGCTTGTTGGGCTACCGGATAAGTCATCATATAGCACCAGCCAGGTTTTTTTACAATAGGTTTTAAGTAGGTTTGGGGCTTGTGATGAGTGCCTTACTGATCAAGGATTAGAAGCCAGAGGAGAATTCCAAAACCTACTTGATCATGCTCTCATTGACCATCATCGGATTTTAAGGGACCATCCCCAAGTTGATGGCCTTGAAGAGAGGATGGTTTAAACGTGCAAGAAGGGACTTCGAAATATTTGCTTCATTGGGAACAAAGAGGATTGGGACCTGGCCGTACCTTACATCACCATGGGTTATAAGATGTCTAAACACGCCTCTTTGTTTCATTTCTTTCTTTACTTTCTACTTTTTGGGAGACATCCCATTCCACCCTCTTCCATTGTTGTTCAAATGGACCAAGTTGTGGACTTGGACTCCCCACCCACTTGGGCTAGGGTCATCACAGAGAGGGTTGTTCTATTTAAGAGGGTTATGCCCATGGCCATGGAGAACTTGTCCATTGCACAACATTGAGACACCTTATTATATGCACACACACGAAGTGGCAGTTACAAACTTAAGGTGAGACAATTTGATGTTGGTGACTTTGTGTATCTCTAGCGGCAACCTAATGATATTCTAGACATTTTTTCTAGTTGCATTGTCTTGAGGATTAAAGCGATTAAGCCTTTAGGTGTGTTAGAGTTATAAGGAGCTGATAGACGCACAATTTGGGATCATTCCAAAAACTATGCGCCCTGGCACCTACCAAACTGGGATCCTACCATCATCATGTCGACTTGGATTCCTCCACTTGAGTATCCATGTCAAGTATGTCAGAGGATAGACGATGTTGATTAGATGTTATTTTGCGATAATTGTAATGGTGGATACCATCTATTTTGCTTCAAGCTGAAGCTCATTCAAGTTCTTGTCGGCCTTTAGTATTGTTCATCGAGTTCTTTTACAACACCTTGATTTCTACTTAGACCATGCCACGTTTTTCCCAGTTCAGGTATGGGGGGGGGATACATGAGAATTTCATCTCAACCTCTTTTTGTGCATTATATATATATGTGCGTGCATTTTTTTTTGGTTGATTAGTTTTTGCCTATGACTAGTTTTAGTCTTTTTATTTAGTAGAGTTTACCATGGATTTACACCCTTATGACACCAAATTTCACGACACTACATGTCACGATAGTTATCATGCCCATATGCATGACCTCATACATGATGGCCAATTACGAGCATGCCAATCATGCATTTTAGGGTTAATGTACGCTCTTAAAGTTAATGTACATTCTTAGGTTATGGCTTGTTTAGGGTTTCAGCTTGTTGGCGATTGTATAAAAGGTCAAACTTTTCCTTTCTCTTGTTAGTTTTTTTAGAATTCCTTTGTCAGGGAGAGTTTCCTCCATAATTAGACTAAATATCTAGATGCTTATGGCGACTATTACACGGCCACCATTTACATACATTACATTTTCTTTCCTTCTTTGTAATTTAATATACATGAAAGTTTCATCTCAGCTTCCTCTTGTGCATTGTATATATATGTGTGTGCATCTATTTTTGGTTGATTAGTTTCTACCTTTGATTGGTTTTAGTTGTTTTGTTTAGTAGAGTTTACTATGGATTTACACCCTTACGACACCAAATGTCACGACACTACACGTCATGACATATTGGCTTTCTACATGCATTTTAATAATGAGAGGACAAAATTCCAAGTATGCCCATTTGATTAGAAATAGCATGGAGATCCAATGGGTCTTTACATTTCAAATAAGTTTATTCCCCTTGGTTTAGAGTAGATCCACCAACTTTTGAAATTCTACAAATTTCTTTGAATTGTGTGCAAAAAAGGCGTAGAAACTTTATAGGAGAAACTCGAGTTGATGTACAAAAGGGACATTCGACAAAGTGATGACAATGAGGTTTGTTTTGTGAGCAAAACAGTGGACCTCGGTAACAAAAGGAGCAACCTTCTTTTCAAATTGCTAGGAATTCTTGTTTTATGGCCTTGGAACATGTTGCTACCATTGCATCCAATGTTGACCAGTTTCTGACAAAGCTTCTCTAGCCTGAATCTCGCAAATTCAAGCAAACATTTCAACATAAAAACAAATATGTTATTGGAAGTGGCAAACATATTAATAGTTTCCATGTAGAGGAGAATGGGAATCTTCCTCCATTGTTGCACCGTGTACAAGTGGATTGATAAGCATTGGGTGTTGTCAATTCAATGACCTCATTTGCATTGACCGCGATAAAGGAATCAGCTACAAATGTCGCTCTAGTGGCTTCGAACAAAACCTTGTGCATGACTTTTGCCATCCCCTAGCTAGACCTGTCAATCCAATGTTGTCGAGAAATAGATTTCACTTTCAATAATTGAAACAAGTTTCTTGAGCTTTCATAATCAGTCATTGGACGACCATTTGCAAGAAGATGATAGACAACAACAAATTGGATGTAGTGCTATCTTTGTTCAGATGAAACATAAGCTTGCAAGTGGTCTAAGTCAGAAGGGTGGTCGGTAGCAATGTACCATCGTTCATTCTTCACATGGATGGAGTCTTTGGTGGAGGAAGGGTGGTCGGTAGCAATGTACCATCGTTCATTCTTCACATGGATGGAGTCTTTGGTGGAGAAAAAGCCACTTGCATCAACCTTGGGCCTAGATTCCTTGGCCTTGTGATAGCCTTGGTGTTCCAATAGATTGTCCAATTTGGGGGCCAATAGTTTTTCTTTGCCTTCCACAAAGGTACACATGTTACAATGAACCTGATGGATTTAGCCCTTGTCATCAAAGATTGATTTTGCCCATGGCAACCAAGCAGTCCAAATGTCTTGAAACTTTCATGCATGTTCATACAATTTCCTCTTTTTCCCATTTAGAGCTTTTCCAAGTTGAATCAACAACAATAGTTTTACCTTTGTCATCATCAGATGACACAACCACACAACTAACAAATAGCAGGGGCTCGAGGGGAGTTGATGAAGTAGCCTCATCTTGAGGGGCTGGTGAAAGAAGGGGGAAGATGGGCTTTAACCTGAAATTTTTAAGGATCTTTGGAAAAGCCATGAATGTTGAAATTGGACTTTGACCCAAGTTTGAAAATTGAAAGAAAATTCACAAAGAAAAAACAAAAACAACAAATGGAATTTGGACTTTGGAGTTATGAAATAATTTGAGAGAAACAACAAACCTTAATTTGGTTTTGAAAAAGAAGAACAAGGTATGAGAAGTTAAGAATTGGAAATTTGAAGTTCAAACCCTCTAGTGCAGCTCTGAAATTTGAACCTGATACTAATTGTTTTAAAGGACTTGAAGATAAGAGTCAAAACCAAGAATTATAGACTCTGGAATTTGCATGTAGAAGTTAAGCTTGAAAATTTGAGTTGGAGATTAGAGAGAAATGACAAACTTTAATTTTTAAATTCAAAACCACAATCCAAAGTCCGGACTCCACATTTGCTTGTAAAAATCAAATAATGGATATTGGATCAAGATTCAAAACTCAAAATCAAGAATCTGGATGCAATTTCAGTCTCTTGCCACTTTCATGTAAAATTGGAACTTCAAAGCAAAAATAGTAGTGACCACTGCCCAATGACATACTTCCATTTTTTGTGCATAGTGAGCAAGTTCGAAATTAGGGTTGAGATTCAGTTGAAATTGTGAGTCCCGCAACATGCTTGGCCTTCTACAATTGCATCAAATGGCTAAACTTGAGGCCATCAACCTCGTTCTCATAAATCCATTAGTCAAGCCTCGTACACCATATCCATCGCTAACAACCACAAGCTCTCAGAGTCCATCAACTTGCCAAAAAAATTAACAAAATAATTAATGCGCATTGCATTGCAATACATATGGATCATGACATTCTCAATTTCTACCAAATCACTAATACACGTTACAAATTACAACTGCCCATTTTTAAAAATATGAGTGCCCAAAATTCAATGTAACCTTAAAAATTTATTGGTAAAATTACTGCTGGTGATTTGCTATTGTAGTTGCATTGCCATTGTTGGTGATGGAGCTCTGTAGGTTGTAATTCGTATGGCAAAAAGTTGCAAGCGATGGCGACAGAGGTGATGAAAGCCCTACTGCTGAGGGAGAGAGACAAGCGATTTAGGGTTTAGGGATGGAGACGTTGTGAGGATGCTGCCACTTGGCATCAATTGCTTTAAGCGAAATTTCTGTGATTGGGGGCCCTTTTTTCCAATGGCCCTGTTGCAAGCCCTTTTCTGGTGTCGCCTTTTGACAAATTTTTACCAGAAAAAAATGGCTGGCCACAAAGTGTGGGGACACTGTTAAAAATCTGTATCAGGCTACATCTTTGAAAAATCACAAAGGGAGCACAATAATTTGGATTGTCAAATGAATCTTTTTCGTTTGTGAGCTCCATAAATTTTTGTGCAACCTTTGATTCAGCCCCAAATGTTTGCTAAGTTGCTGCATTGTCGATCTGGTCTTGCACAAACCGACTTGTCAGGGACTCTCATGTCCCTCGATGACTCAACACCTGAAAATATGTCAAAGCTGATGGCCTTAGGGCATAAAACCCTCCATGATCCAGTCTCAGACAGCAACTTTATTGCTGGCAAGCTTGCTGCCATCCCTCAAGCTGGAAGCAACCGGGACGCACTTCACAGGTACCACATCGCATTTGCTTCTTTTGAATGACCAAATGGGTATTTTCAAAATCTTGGACCAGCTGATTTTCAAATCTCTGAGCAAATGTTTGTTTCAGGCAACATGCAAAATCCAGAAACAATTAGTGCAACACAGTTGGTGCCCCAGCCAAGTCCTAAGACTTCCCTTTTCCCTCAACTCCTACAGATCTTCTTCCTCTGCAAAAGCCCCACCTGAATCCACTTATTACTATACTGCCTCCCCAATATGCAGCAAGTCTTGTCTGTAGAACAGTTTCCTCCTATTGATCTCATCTGCGGCAAGTATCAAATTTGCCATTTTTACAATGAATCCAGCGTTGAGTTTGCATGTTCAACAACTTCTTCTTTTTTTTGGCTTTTCCTATCAAGGCAAGGATATTGTGTTTAGATTCATTACAGAGTATAGTAGCTTAAGGGATTTTGGCCCCCTAGGTAATAGGTCTCTTTTTATATGAGGATTGTTTGAAAGATGATATTTTGGCTTGTGTTGAAACTTGAGATTAGTTATAGAGTTATAATATCTTGAAGGATTTTGGTTTCTTTTAGAGGATTTTTT
>Ga0116231_10005430_pt1 | contig 25139 bp, 14 predicted proteins | sample S1TSphgellanicum_2_FD_89695 | JGI IMG/M metagenome (GOLD analysis project Ga0116231, IMG submission 89695) | Host-associated microbial communities from peat moss isolated from Minnesota, USA - S1T2_Fd - Sphagnum magellanicum MG | ecosystem: Host-associated > Plants > Peat moss > Unclassified... | reverse complement strand
TTTTGTTTAAGTTATTTAAAACCCCCAAAAAAATAAGGGTTTTATTTTATGTTTACTAACCCCCCCTTCCTCCTCCCCCCCCCCCCTGACCCACCTTTTTTCCTCTTTCTTCTTTTGTTCCCCCTCTCTCTTCATGCATCCCTCTTTCTTGGCATGTCTTTGCTATAGAATGGTCCATGATAGTGCTTTCTTGAATCAAATCTCCTTTCACAAAATTGTGAACATCTTTGCTACAAAACTTTTTGTCAAAAGTCTTGGCCACAATCTTTGTTACAAAGCTCCTAATCACAAGTTTTTAGCTAATGCACACTGTGAAGTTCCAAATGCAAACTTGCATACAACAAAACATAGATTGGAAAGCTCCAACAAAAAGAATAAAATAAAAGAAAAAAACAAAGATATTTACCTCACAAAGATCTAAAGTGATCTCCATTTTTGGTTGATGATGATATGTTGGTAGCTATCATTCGAACTTTGATGTGGACAAAAAAAAATTAAACCCAAACTATCTAGCGTGTTTCATGATAACAAACATTGACAACCAGATTATGTGGCCTTAATGTATTGTTAAAGACAATGTTATCACTACAGCCAAACATTAGGTGTGGCATGGCATTAAAAAAATTCTCAAATTACTTTAAGTTATTGTGTCCCCAAATCACTAACCCAACCATTAGCCCAGGCCAAAATGGTGATAAATAGTTTTGGAAATAGAAATTTCATGTAGCCAATGGGAAGCCTCAACATGCATTCAGGATTGGCCTTAGTTTTTCCTTTCTTGTATTTCTTCCTTGTTCAATCCCTAGCCCTGCCATTAGCCTTGGCCAAAAATGGTGACCAACAATTTTAGAAACCAAAAATATATGTAGCCAACGGGTAGGTTGAAGCAGGCATTCAAGGTGCCTTGATCTTTTTCATTTTTCCTTTGTTCCCAACATGTTCCTTTCAAGTTCCCAATAAGTTTCCATTAGGTTCTTTATATGTTTTAAAAGTTCCCAATGTGTTCCCCAAGGGTGTTCCCAATAGCACCTTGCTCTAATCCCATATGTTTTGCCCAAAGTCCTCCCCTTCTGACCTTATACCTATATAAGTAAGCCAAAGTGGGAGGCATTCCATCATTTAATAGAATATTTTATTTCAAAGGATCTTTCATAGTTTCAAATTTTTTTTGCGATGGGCCAATCAAAATAACTCATTGCAAAAAAAAGGGTTGGACTTGTGAAACACCCCAATTAATTAATATCAATCACACATAGTAGGCTTGGAAAAGGGTTATATGGGATGATAATTTTGTCTTCTTATTAAGTTCGAATATCAAAATGTGCACTGACAACTATTTGGATATCCTATCGTTAGAGACAACTTTTAAAGTTAGATGGATGTTGTCATTATTGATTTGACTTGCACATATATAGTGTAGCAAACATCGACGACAACAATATGTGCAGTGATGATAGTTGTTCAAAAAAAGACAACCATATGTTGAGCAAGCACCAGGCAATGATTTCATTTCCCTTGTTATTGAGATGTATGAATGTTTTCATTCTTGTTTTGATTCATTTTTTATCACTTGTGCATAAACCATTATTATGCATCATCAAGAATTGTTTTTAGTTCTCTTGATGCTTGTTTCTTATTATCAACAACATGTGTCCATGTCTTATAACATGCGCAAGTCATGACAATTTTTCAACAAACTGTTACACTTGATCGAGGTTCCTCATCTCTTCCACACACCATAGCTAGTGCACCTCCGTCACTAGTTGATTTGTGAAAGATGACAACTCTTTTGTCTCAAGTCTTCTTTGTTATCATTGATTGTCATTTCATAGTCATGAGTCCTCTTTGCATGGGGTCTTTACCTGATTTTTGTTAATTGTTTGCTTTTGTTTTTTCTTTGGGTTGTGTGTACTTGTGTTCTCATTTGCCTTGTATTTTTTAATTTACAGGGTTTTTCTTCTATTTGGTAGCGATGAGCTTTGTCTCCATGGAGAGGGAGCTGTTTTAGCCCATAGGATACATGGAAATGAAAAGACTTGAAGGCAGAAAAAATTTCCCCAACTTGTGCCCAAAAAGCAGAAAAAAAGAAAAAGAAAAAAAAAGGCAGCAACCTTAAATCTTAGGCATATTTCCCGCCATTTCAGTACCCGCTCAAAGCCCCGAAAAACAAATCACTTGGAAAATAAAGAGAGAGTAGGTAGGGAGTCGAAAAGGACTGAAATAAAAGCTGCAGCAAAAGGACACGGGCATGGGGCTCAGGCCTGCGGTTAGCACGCGCCTTATCTTCACCACCTGCCTCTCATTCGTTGACCGCGCACGCTGCGTGCATGCCTCCACACGACGTCCGGCACGTGGCAGAGTACAAAAGTACACAGACAGTAAGTTCACCAACTGGCGAAAGATGACCGCGATTGTCTACACCTACCGTAATTATACACATTCGACGACATTGTACAAATACGGCTAATCTGTAAGTAGTAACGGTCATTATACCTTCAGCATTATACGAATACTTTCGTATTCTACACTTGAGGTTATTTTCCGTATGCGTACGTAGTTAGTGTTTTCATCTTCTACAGTCTTTACTACCACTGTAAAAGAAGACCCGTCCAGACTCACTCCACTGCGTTTTGTCTGGCGCACGCGATGAGAGAGTCTCGTCAGGAACTCGACGTTCTCGCGGATATGGCAGAGATAGATAGAGAAAATCACATAAGCTGCTGCGCATGCAAGAGCAGCACTTCAGCAATTATGATCTTTTGATCTTCGACAGACAAAACTCTTTTTATTTGTGATACCATAAACAAGCATTTGAGGCTGCAAGTTTATAGCAGGAAAAAGAATATTACATAAGCCTTTGCCAGAAAAGTTGATATGAATTTGATACCAAACACTGGTGAGAATGTTGACAATCCATCATAAAGAGGTATATATATTTTGTCATGACAATGTGTTTGGAGCTAATCTTATGTATGGAGTAAGTAATTTGCTAAAACCATTTTTGTTGGAGTGACGGTATGTGGGTGTTCCATACATTTTAGGACATTAAAAAAAAAACCCTTCAATGTGTGTGTGGAGCTAATCGTATGTAAGGAGCAAGTAATTGTTAACACCACTTTCGTTGGAGTGATTGTATTTGGGTGTTCCATACATAGGACATTATAAAAAAAAACTCCCTTCAATGTGTGTGGAGCTAATCTTACATAAGGAGTAAGTAATTGTTAACACCATTTTTGTTGGAGTGATGGTATTTGGGTGTTCTGTACATAGGACATAAAAAATACCCATCAATGTGTGTGGAGCTAATCTTATGTAAGGAGTAAGTAATTGTTAAAACCATTTTTGTTGGAGTGATGGAATTTGGGTGTTCCATACAAAGGGCATTGAAAAAAAAAAACCCTTCGTACTTTGTGGCTCTAGGTCAACACTTGTCATACCAAATGCAAGGACTAATTTTTGTTTTATTTTGATTGGGTGGGTGCAAGATTGAGTGGAGCAAAGTGTGGCAAGAAATTATCACCTTTTTAGTTCAAAACAATGAGTTTTTTTAATGGGTTAAAGTTATTTACCACGGTCTCCCATTGATTCTTTAAGCATTTTCTTCATTTGATTTAAATCCCAATTGAAGGTTTTTTTGTTTCCTAACATGTGTGCACAAGTGTAACCCAAATATCTCATTTACGTAATATTATATGGACTTTCAAAAAGCACTTTTTTTTAACTTATTCAAAAGTCCATGAATAAAATCTTACAAAGATCAACATGCAAAAATTTTCAAACTTTGTTTTTTTATATATTATGTAATCAAAATCAAGTTGTTAATAAACACATCATAAGTCATTAAACTATTTCAAGGTCCATATCAAAAATTGTTGCTAAGGATATAGTCTATAATTTTCAATTTTGAAAGTTTTTATCTCTTATGATTTTCTTGATTAAGCAAATTTTAAAAGTGCAACAATTACATATTCAAGTTGGCATCCTCAAATTAAGTCCTTGTAAAAAAATTCAAATTTATCTATTGAATATGGTCATTAAAATAACAACCACTCTACAAAATTTGTCAAATAATCTAAATTTTGGTCCACCCATTCTTGCACCTAACCTATTGCCATTCTTCACTAACTTTGAACTTGCAACCTCTTAAGAAAAATGTCAAATTATTACCAATAACCTAGTTTCATTCACTTACAAATAACAGTATCCAAATATATTTTAGCTAAACTTTGCATTAACATTAGTCAAACCTTACAAATCAATGACAACAATGACACTTGCAAAGTTTGTACGAGTTTTTTACTTCATGTTGTTCCATACAATTTGTTGTTTTACTTTAATTGCAAATATGTGAGAAAGGATCATGCCATTGAACTTGATGAGCATATGATAATATATTAATTGCCTTGTAGAAAAGGATGATGGTGATAACTTTTAATGCAAAATATTTCACTCATTCACTTTTTATAATCTATGAGAGGGCAATTGTGAATGCAAGCAAAAATGGCCCACATACCCCAATGCTCACAATTGCACCATCCAAAGAATCATGTTTTAGGATCAAATGGGATGAACCCCTATCTTCAATAAGGTGGGTTCATTTGAGTTTAACACGCCATCATACCTATTTACCCATGCACTTTGAAAGGAGTAGTTACAAACACAATAGTTGCACACATAAGCACCACATATCTAGTGGGGCTTGTTATACATTCCACTAACACCAATGCACAAAGTTGTGGATTTTTCATTTTCACTTCATCCTCAATGGTCATTACACTATTATTATCAAAGTTTTGACCTTGGGATAATCCTCCTTCCCACATTAAAACCATGTCTTTTAATGTGTTTGTAAAATCATTTTTGTACATGTTATCAATGGCAAGCATATCCCCTTTTGAACATTAAAGACTGGACCCACAACAAATAGGCAAAGGAGGGGTAAATTATTTGTTGCAAATGAAAATACAATGCAAAGAATCCATGGTTTTTCAAGATGTCCAATGTGACTACCTTGTCTATTTTGACTAGAAATTCAATCAGTTTGATTATAAGCCCTTAATTTTCAAGGTGACATCTTTTTTGACTTGTTCAATTGAATAAAATGACAATTTTTTAACCATTGGTCAATTTGACATTTAATCAAATATGACAAAAAAAGAAAATCTCTTGTAAAAAAAAGGGTGTAATAAAATGAAACCTAGAGGCAAATGAAACATGTAAATACAACAAAAAAAAACGTTTTTTAATGAAAAAGGACACAAGTGTAATGAATTGAAACATGTGGTCAAATAGGACATGTAGTCTTAAAATTTGAAAATAAATATTACATATGTACTTGTAGGTTGTGGGTAGGTCCTAAATAGGTAGGTAAACCTAGGTTAGTAACTTAAATAGCTAACCTAGGTTAGTATAGGGTGATACCTACCTGGTTAAGTTACTTTACTTATCTACTTATGTAAGTTAGTGCAAAAAAATTGAACACATTTAAAATGTGTTCACAAAAATATCTCCATCAAAAAATGACAGTGCAATTGTTAAAGATTTGATTCCTTAGTATAAAGGTGAGGAGTTCAAATCCTCACACTTGCAATCTAGGCCACTACCTTAGTGACCTAACTCGCCTAACTAGCCTAGGTAGTTAGGTAAATAAAAAATTGTTATTATGGGCATTCATTCAATAATTATAATAATAATTATTAAATTATAATTTCCTTGTTGCCCAATCTCTTTTAACTAGTCAAAAAAACCTAACAAAAAGACTTAATCAAATTGAACATGTTGAAATCGACTTGTTTAAAATCAATGGTTGGTCAAGTTGACAAATGAAACTTTTTGGTTTTTTTATGAATCTATCCAATCAAATAAATTGTGAATTCTTGTAGTGAAAAACAACTTACAAGATCATTTCTTACTTGCATCAAGTTTAGCTCTCAATACCACCACCATTTAGGACAAGCTTTGCTAGGTTTGTAATTTGATATAAAAGTGCGAAAATTTGTTTGAATAGATTATGAAGGCAAACATGAGAAGCTATCCAAATAAATTGTGAATGCAAATGCATCAAAGCAATTAGAATGGAGAAAAGGTTTCAAGAAAAAACAAATGCATGAAACAAAATAAAATAAAAGAGAAACAAGCCAAAGAGAAAAATGCAAGTTTCACCCCAAAATGCAAAAAGGCACATTACAAGGAAAGGCAAACAAATATGTTTTTTAATGTTTTTGGCATGAAGGTTTTGGTACTTTCTATTTGTACCATGTTGTGAACACGCCTTTTGGAGATGTAATGGAGGTTTTCCAAATGGAACCATTGGGCACTATTTTGTTTTGAAAATGATTCATTCCTTGGAATGGTAAATTGAACATGGTAAAGAAAAGTGGCATGGCATTTTGTTGGACCACCACTAGAGATGTTTTAACCACCCCTAGTTAGCACAATTATTCTATTTTTGTCTTACCTTCATGTACCTTTTTTTCTTCAAAAAAATTAATTTTTTTTCTTATTAACCTCCTTCTTGCCACTACCTAGCAACTATCAAGCCAACCACTCTAATATACATAACAACATGCTTGCCTACCTACTACAAATGACCTACTTGCACCACTAGAAGCAACATGTCATTTTGTGATTACAATTTGCAATTACAAAATAGTCGCAACAAACATTTACAACTAAAATTTCATTAGTTGCATAAATCTAATTGCACATAACTTATAGTTGCAAATGTTGACCTCATTGTGATGTCAACACAACCAAAAAATGAAGTGTATGGTCAATAAATATGTTGCCATCAGTTGATTAACCATGTACCCTTTGTGAATCTTGGTAAAAAAGAATTTAAAAATTAAAAACTAAATCCACAATGTCCATTTTGGATCGTCTTAAATCATGGCATGTGATACAAGATTCACCACTTAACATATTAATTGAATTTTGGCCAAAATATATTAAAAATGAATATGTACTTACCTAGGTTAGGTACCTACACACTTACCTAGGCTAAGTAGGTAGGTAATTAGGTGAAACAATAGCTAAATAGATAGTTGGTAAGAAAATCTATTTTATTTTTCGTTTGACCTTTAAGATCAAGCTTTTCTTATTGGTTCATCCCAATTGGCATTTTCTTTTTAATGTTGATTGTGTTTTTTCAAATTTTCAAATCCATTTTCTTGTTAATTTAAAAAATTTAAATGGAGGACAAAAAACACATGGGATAACATTTTTGGTCATAACTTAGTTATAAAATAATTTGCAACTAGGTTGTGACATTTATAAAATTTATCCCATATTTTTTGTCCTTTTTTCAATTTTGTAAATTATATAAGTATGTGAGCATTGCAAACGTTTTTTCTTAAAATGTCATTTCAAATGAACCAATTAAAAAAGTTTGACCTTAAAAGTTGAATACAAAATAAAATGAAATCCTTGTAAAAAGATCTTACCTACCTAATTTAAACTTACTTACCTACCTACCTAACTACCCATTTTAGGTCTATTCTATTAACTACCTACCTAATTAACCACCAAAGCACATTTTACTAACTACTCCCTTTAAGTTATCTAATTAACATACTTACCTAATTTAGTTACCCATGGTCTAACCTATTCACCCACTACATTAAAGCCACTTGATGAAGTCCCAAGTTTTTTTACTTAAATAAATTAAGAATAGAAAATGAACGTTTCAATTCTACAACATTAAGCGAAAAATAGTCACAAAAAGTTAATGATTAGTAGAAACAAACTACAAGTTTCTATCATGAAAAAACTTCAAACTTGCAAAAAAAAATACAACTTCAAAAAGGAAGTATAAAGACATACAAGAAGAAATTAAAGAGGCTCAAAATAATGTGCTTTGCTTCAAAGTAGAATCCAAAAATGATTACACAAAAGGACACAATACATTCCCCTTTCTCACCCAAGTTTCCCCCATGGGAACCTCCTTTGAAACAGTGAGAAAAATAGTGAATAATCCAAAAAATCAAGGGAATCCCCATAAAATTTCCTAAACTACAACAAAAACATGATAATCTTATCCTAAGTAGAGTCAAATTAATTTTTGATTCTTAAAATAACCATTTAGGTGTTTTGATAATGCATTTTAATAAATAGGTGTTGGCAAGATAATTTCAATAACATTTTTTTGGAAAAAATTTAAATACTTAGATTTTAGAGAAACCAAAAAAAGGTAATTATAATGCAAGTACCTATTAAAAGCTCTTGCCATTAACACCCATCTAAGCTACTTACCTACCTTCCTAACCTATCAATTTGATTAACCTACCTACTTCTTATGTTACCAACTTATTTACCTATCTATTCACCTACTTACCTAGCCTACCTAGCATTTAATTGCATATTCAAACAAACTTACATATCTACATTCTTATCTAATTACATTGGTACTAGGTAGGTAGGTAGGTAAGTAGGTTAGTATGTTAATTAGATAGGTAAATAAGTAGATAGTTATTTACCTACCTACCTATTTAGGCACTTAGTTAAGTAACAATACAAGGAATTTGCAAATCAATGACTATATTAACGATTAATGTTTAGTCATAATTATCACATGTGATATTAATATAAGGCTTAGTTGCCTTGGACAAGTCACATAAAATTATAGTCACAAAAGACAATACATAGCACCAAGTTACAATGACAATCACATGAAGATGTGAATTACATGAACTTTTCATCCATCCAAACTAGCATATGTCACATCATCATTTTGCGACTAGTTTTATGACAAAACAATGTAGTTGCATTATTCATAATTTAAATATTTATTTTTAGAATATTTATTATTTAGATATTGAAATAAAATATTATTCATATACTCATATATTTATATTATTTTTTATTTCATTAATTTCAACTTATACCATGTTGACACATGTCATTACCTAGGTTAATATTTTAAAATTAATTTAGGTTGCTAGCTAGGCCACTTTGTGAATACTTAGGCCCACCTTGTAAGCACCTAATTTAAGTTGGTTATGCAAGTAGTGAATATGTAGTCAACATCCCATTGTTAACCACACCCCATGTTGTTTGTGAGAATTGATCTTTTAACCCCCAAAGATGGAAATCAATTCCTTTACCATCAAACCACCCCACTTATTGAAACAAAATAGTGTGCATTTTAAATTTACCCTACTTCACTTAAAACATTACACAAAATATCATTTTTGCTATTGGAGATCTCATTAGGATTTTGTTTAAATGACAAAATTAAAGTTTAATCTTAAAGTTTCAATAATGCACACAATTGATTTGAAATGAAATATATTTGAATTTCATTGTTGAATACCATTTCAACGACCATTCTTGGAAAAAATAAATTCAAGCATATAATTTATAAATGAATATATAAAAATAAATAATAATATATTTGTCATATCTTAAACCTTCATTGGATTTTTAATATTATATTGTACAATTCTTCTTTTGTTATATCAAAATTTTACCAATAAAATTTTACGTGTGATATACAATTTATTCACACATAATATTTATGAATGGATAATAAATTATTACATTTCTTACCTAATTAAATAAATAATTTTAAAAAATCACATATCAACATGATAAAATACTTACTACTTAACCCACATACATATTGTTTACTATTTACTTACTAATTAATTACCTTTAGCTTAATTAATTGATTAAACATAACACTATATCATTCAACACAACAAAATACCAACCTATTATTAATTAGCCTACTTACATACTACCTAATATCTACTACCTATTATTCAGCCTACCTAATTAATTAATTGATTAAAAAACAATATGACATATTGACATGTTAAAATACCTATTACTTAACCACACACATATTACCTACTACTTACCCTATTTACTACTTGCTAGCTATTACCATTTGTTTACATGACCATTTGCAAAAACAACTATGTTTTCATCCATTAGTGGATGCCTTGATAAATGGATGATTAATATATATATCTTGCACCTAATTACAAATTATGAAAAACCATATAATGTTAGAAATTTCAAAATGGTATAATCCCACCATTAATTACCATGGGTCTTTTAAAATTTTCACAAACCCACCAAACCTTATTACACATTTACTAGTTAGTTCATTGAAAAAAGTTAAGGAATAAAATTAGGCCATTAAATCCAACGATTTCGTTGGGCGATTCCATTTTTTTCACATTTAATTGTATGTATTTGCAATTATGATTTATAATCGCAATTCAAGTTGAAAAGATGTCACATGGTGTCCAATGGCGTATGAATCACTTTTCAAATCACATAAAGAAATTATATTTTCATCTATTTTGGGATGCCACTAAAAATGGATGATATAAATGTACTTTTCATATTCATTTTCATCCAAATTGACATTAGTCATAAGTATAAGTTACATATGCAATTATAAATCACTTTATAGTCATTTATGTGACTATTAATTGTTTTCATAAGGTGTCACAAAGGATAGTCATAAAAATGGTCAATTTGGACACAACTTGCAAATGCATGGGTTGGAATGGACATGATTCCTCATAGTGTTAATAGTTACTTACTTATTTAGCTATTTACTTATACATCTACTAATGTCTTTTTAAGATTCTTTTTTTTGGGACCAAAGTGGCTATCATCCATAAGAAGATGTAGAACAAATGGCCATGTCATCTTTTGTAAGATCTAGCCAAATCTAGCTATAGACCAAATATGAAATACAAATCTTTTATCATCTTTCTATATTTTGGCTACAAATTAAAAATCAATTATAGAAATATGGTGATTCTCATTATTTATTTATTTTCACTTCTAGCAATTGGAAAATTCCAAAATCACTATGAGAAAATTGTGTCTTTTGCAACTTGTCCAATGTAATTAACAAATGTTTGATGTAACTAGATTATGACTAAAAAGTGTCCAATGCAACTAGATTACAACTAAATACACAAATTGTAATAGACATGATTTTCTCAAAATGAATCATTTGATTTCCAAATTTTGAATTTCATTTTTTTATGAATTTTTTTCCAATAAAAAGAAGGTTACTACCTACCTATCTACGTATTTGCATACCCCAAATACACCCTTATTAAAAGTTCAATACTAAACCCTAGAAATATCTTTATATTCATAATATATTTCAAATATTTCACAAATATAACTTTCAATATAACATTAATATACACCCTTAGAAATATACCACTAATATATTCTTAATATACCCTAATATATCTCTAGAGGCTAGGTTCACAAATTAAATGTGATTAAATGTTGGTTGTTGATGCAATTAATGTAACATACAAACTTATTCATAGATGAATATGATTTTTAAATCATTCACATGAAAAAATGAATAGTCACAACATAATTGTAACATAATCGTAAAATGACCAAAATTTGTCAAAATTGATAAATAGTTGTAATTTTTTTACAAATGACATATAATTGCATGTAATCACAAATAAAATGAATTTGTTCTTCACAAATCCATTTGCTTCTCACCATCCATATGTGTGAATGTGTCACAAAATGAAAAAAACTAACATTAAATTACCAATGACTTAAACATTATGTGTGTCATTTGCGCATTGATTTCCATCACTTAAAGAATGATTTACCAAATATCTTTTCTGCACGCTACAACTAGGCTTAAAATCTTAGTTGGTTCAATTCTTGTTTAAGGTCAAAGAACCATTGTAAACAAAATTCATCCTCAATCAATGAAATGTAACTAAAAAGTAAGTACATTTGGGTACCCGTTAATGAAGGTGGGTATCATTTCATGATATTTAAATGAACTATCTTGATATTTTTGATTCAATGAAATGTGTAAGTAACATTTGAATGCGTAGGTATGCAAAGTCATTTTTGATTCAATTGTTCCATTGAAAGTAAATTTCATCCTCACTTTTGATTTGATCTTCAATTTTGGTGAAATTAGGGCTTTCAATACATTATTTCTAGATTACCTTACCTTAAGGTCAATTTCGTCATTAAATAATCCTCAAAATAGTGAAATGAAATTTTGTGAAAAATATGAAGTTGACATGTTGAAAATCATCATAATTCTCATAGGCTACATTCTGAAAAATTTCACAACCCATATCACAAGATTATAAGTAGATGATGGAAATAATAATAATTTCAGAATTATAAAACAAATTCATTTTTTGAAAAAAAAAAATTCATTTTGTCAATGTGGAAACTAACCCTAGGCTATGGTAATTCTAGACTTTTCAAATTTGGTGGTTAGGATCAAGTTTTTAAAACAAAACATTGAATTATTTTTTTTGTTGGATCATTTATTTAGTGAGACAAAAAATTATTAATATTTATTGTTGCATTGTATGGTGATCCCCAAATCAAAATTTCTCTTCAAATTTCTAATCTCCAAAATGGTCATTTGTTAATTCTAAACTTTTCAAAAATCTAGAATTAAATGAATGTATCCATGATATTGTGGATTGCAATTTACAAGCTCATATTATCAGAAAAAAAAACTGTTAAAATTTCAATTTTAAATCATCATTTTAAATTGCCCTAATTATGTTTTGACATTCGGACCCTATTTCCCATATTGATAATTCAATAATTCCTATTCAGTCCTGGCTGCTGACTACTCTATTACAACCTGTTGAACTTGATTCCAGACATAATAATAATAATAATAATAATGTGCTATATAATTTTGAAAGAAAAATTATCTAACTCTCTTGAGTACAATCTGCCATCAAGAATGAAAACTTTTTTTTTAAGGTGCATGGAACTTGCATGATCACAGATGATCAATCAAACAAGACATGCATTAGAATCGTGAACAGAATCGCGCCTCCACTGCTGCTGCATATATTTTCACTGCTCCTACCTGTACAACTACTATAATTACCTCGAACCTTGTGCATTAAATGCCTGAGTTCCGCATTTCATACCCAGATTTAATAGAACTTCCTTACTTTGCAGGCCCTCGCTCAAATAGGGGATAGGGGGTGAAAGGAGACCCAAAGACAGCGTGAAGGCAGGGTGACTTTAAGGAAAACTCTATTGGAGTTCTTTTACCATTCCAGCATTTTCTTGCCGAATATTTTATTTATTTATTTATTTATTTATTTAATTTATCATCTTTTCACTTCAGTAGTAACAATAAGAATTTCCTGAAATTCTAGCACTTTCAAAGATTGGGCCATTTCTAGCTGGATTAAGTGAAATGATTGTCTACATTAAAGTAGCAACGTAATTTCTAAACTTCTGGCATTGTCAATAGCTAAATTTGAAAAATAAAATAAAATCTACATTTATTGAAAATAGTTTATTTCTTGTTGAAAATTACTATTATGGTATATATATTTCAATGTCTTTCAATTTTTTAATTTTGATATTCAGTTTTGACACTACTTGGAAGTTTTGATTCAATTATTCATCAGTTAGAAACTATGATTATTTATCTATTCACACTAGCGATCTCTTTGGTTGAAAAATTTCCCAAAAGCATTTGACTTCAAAAATTAAAAGGAAATATTCCATTGCAAGTTTTTTAAAGAATTCACCAAATTTTCAAGAATTTTTTTTGGTTGTTTGAGTAAATTTCACAATATTTTTCCCAGAAATCACCACATTTGGACCAGTGTTTTATTTTCGACAATAATTTGGAAAAAAATTGGAGCTTTTTTTTTTTTCTTTTCTTTCCCCCAGTACTCTAAAATTTGACTTATTTTTCTAATCTTGTTGCAAAAATTTGCCACTTTTTTGATAATGTAAAATTGAGAAAAAAAAAAAAAAACCCTGGTTGGAATTTTGGACACAGTTTTTAGTTTTGGGGGGTAGTTTTCCTACAGTTACAAACGTGTAGCCAATTAATGCTAAATTAAACTGGAAAAAGAAAAACAATAATGATTTGCAAACATGATTTTTTTTTCTCTTCAAATAGATTAGAACTCAAAAGTATATACTGTATAAAATGTTTTAAAGAAATACATATACCGTAGAATACAGTGTATATAATACATGCTTTAGGTAATACGTAGAGGTATCGGGCGTATATATTGTGATGGAGCGGACAAGTGTTTTGCAGTGCGTTTGGTTCGTGCAGCGTGCGCCCCCCCCGCGTTTGCTGCGTGCTTTTCCGCCAATCCTTTCATCGTTTTTGTTTTCTCTCTCTCTCTCTCTCCCTCTCTCTCTCTCTCTCTCGTGCATCTGAAGTTGTTGCTGCCTTTTGTCTCTGGAGCGTCTGGCCAACACGTGGAGATTCAGATTCAGCTCGCCCCGGTTTCGAAAGTTTTAGCGCCGACGATATCCATTTTTCTCGGACTAACAACTTTGCCACTGTAATCTTCTTTTGCTTCTCAAGTTTCTCTTGTTGCACATTTCTGGTTATGTATGTTGTCAAGTTTTGTTTGCTGTCTTTTTTTTATAGTAATGAATATGTCCGGAGTCCGAAAGCAAAGCAGTTTTTGCAGAGCCCTTGTCATTTGATTTATTTGGTTCGAATTTTGCATCAGATCTGTGATTTTTTTTCCTTCTGAAGCTTCTGAATTGATTCCCAGCCGGATAGAACCATTTCCTTCCTGCAGGCCTGTTTTTTTGGCCTTCGTATGTGAAGCATTTTTATTCCCCTGCTGTTTCTGGAATCGTGCCTCTACTTTTCTTTTTCTTTTTCCTAACAAATCTTTGGATGTTCAGGGGTTTCTTTTTTCTTTTTTCTTTTTTTTTTCCTTTTCATTTTTGTGCTCCACGCGTGGTGAAGCAAGCAAGACTGTTTTTCCAAATCTCCAGGTCGTAAAACCTTGATCCAAATAATCGCTGACGGATTGTGCTCTGGTAATGCTGCAGATGAAGATGATGATGACGCACGCGGATTATACGAGACCCGCGTCCGGGTCTCCGATCTCCTCCTTCTCCAACTGCATTCGCAGCAAAAGCAGTTTCAAGTCTACTACAGCAGTCAGCGCAGGCTCTTGGGTATCACATTCAACTTGTAAGCAGCCCCTGTGGCGGGGGGCTGTGCGAGCAGTGAAAACGGATGAAGCTGCAGGCCCCAGTCCGATTCTCACAGGAGTTATATTCGAGCCGTTCAGAGAAGTGCAAAGCCAGTTAGTGCAGGTCCCGGCTGCGTATTCAGAGTCTCTGGCGCGCCAACGCTACGATACGTCATGCGAGGCAGCCATCAACGAGCAGATCAAGTAAGCAATCGCGCATCACACTTCTCAGTCCTGAGTAAGAAGATGTTGCTCTGGTACATAAGCCCTTGTTAAAGCATCTCCAGCGGTGCTCAGTATGCGACTCTGCAAAAATATTTCTCACATCCAAGTTTTAGTTACTTTTTTCCAACCCGAGCTATAAAACTGAAACTGGGACTGCAAATAGCAAACAGGGAGACTACTAATAGCGACCCAACTGGACCAATCAGACTATCTAGCCAATCAGAAACAGGGAGCAGTCAATAAATATGATTTGACTGTGGTTATTAGACTGTTCTAGGGCTCCTCCAGGGCTCTGAAAAAAGCTCTGCATTTTTTCAGGGCCATAGCAGTCTTCCAGTGAATCCACTGGACTTGACTGCTGTACCTCATCCAAGATTTGCAAGTGCATGGTCACATACTCAGTGCCAGCGGAGATGCTCTTGCAACCTTCTGAAAGTCTCTATCGCTCTTGGCAGACATGCCACATACAGCCATTCTTATCTAACCTCAGGCTGATTGATGTCCTTGCAGTGTGGAGTATAATGTGTCATATGCGTATCATGCACTGTTCTCCTACTTCGACCGTGACAATGTTGGACTTCCAGGTTTTGCAAAGTAAGTGAAAATCCCCTGCACATATAAGGTTAGTTGCTCCTTCTTTCTCAATGTCCAGTTTACAGGAACTGTATGGGATATGTTCCTCTGGTTCAGGTACTTCAAGGCATCAAGTGAGGAAGAGCGAGAGCATGCTGAGAAGCTTATGAAGTACCAGGTACAATTGATACTGCTGCAGGATCCTCCTTCCTTGTTTAGGCAGGCTTTATACTTGGATTGCTTTGGAGCTGCTGCCATTTCATCTGTTTGTTCCTGTCCATATGAATTCTCAACTTGATATATATGCTGCTGACACACTCGGAACTTGTCTTGCAATAAACAGAACAAACGTGGGGGCAGGGTGAAATTGCAATCCATTTTGATGCCAGTCATGGAGTTTGATCACCCTGAGAAAGGAGATGCCCTTTACTGTATGTTAACTGATTTCCTGTACATCCTGTAGCTTGCAGAGGGAACAACTGCAGATTACACAAGTGCTAAATTTTGAATGCTTCTTACTCTGTGCTGCCTCTATGCCAACCCAAAAAGCTCCTCCATTTCTATTCTGTTTTCTGCTCTGTTTCCAATTAGGATCAGTTCACCATGTACTGAATTCTCTTTCAATTCAGCCATGGAGCTGGCTCTTGCATTGGAGAAACTCACCAATGAGAAGCTTCTGTCACTTCACCAGGTAGTTGAAACTATGCATACAGACCCTAAAAGTGAAGGTTTTCTAAGTGAAGTAGAGTGTGATCATTTGCAGTTTAAAAAGCTCATCAATTTGATAGGCGGTTTGTGCAGAAAGGTGGTGTTGTTGACTGTTATCTGCTGTATATTGTTTTCCATAACATGACTGATAGGGTTGTGAATTGCAAGCAGGTTGCAGTGGACAACAATGATCCCCAAATGTGTGACTTCATTGAAAGTGAATTCCTTGCAGAGCAGGTATAGCTTGTCAATAACTGTGTAACCATTGAAGAGTATACTAGAATTTGTGGATGGTTCATTGTTCTCAAATTCTTAAATCATTGATGTTGGACACATCCCTTTCATGCAGGTAGAAGCGATAAAGAAAATATCTGTGTATGTTTCTCAACTGCGGCGAGTTGGGAAAGGTCATGGTAAGTGCATAGGGTGACTATGTAAGTCACTTCTTGCTAGAGCTTTCCCTCTTTGTAGTGGCACTGGTGAGCCCTGTGCAAAACCACATAAGAATCTTTGCAGACCTCATTAGTATCCAGACTTCTCAAAAGTATGTCTGAGAAATTTTTAATTGTGATGTTACAGGTGTTCACCATTTTGATCTACAGCTCCAGCAAGAAACAGAGGCAACAGCCTAATTACAAGCATGGTAAGCTACTTCAAATTGCAGATCAGATATACTAGAAACTACATTCCTTATACATCTCACACTTCAATCATGGGGGAAAAATCATGTAAAAAGGTTCAAGATGTTGGTAGAATAAGGGTTCTGCATTTTTGTTTGCTAGGCGACAGGCCGACAGCTTTCTTTTCTCACTGAACCATGCAGCCTTTTGACACCCCATTGCAATTTGCTGTGGGACACTTCAGATCATATGTAAAATCATTTTTTCCCCTGGTGATCATTTTTGCAAAACTGCAGATCTACATCATTACCCATTTTGGGAGAAGGAGAAGCATGTTGGTTGGTCTGACCCTGGCAACAGTGTTACGCCATTGTGCACTCAAGTATGTCATCTGCACCAAGTGCAGGTTGGAGCATAGAAGACAAATGAATTGACTTCCTGGTAAAATCTCTAAAGAATCTTATATTACTGCCCCCTTTTTGAAGATTGGGGGATTTTGGTCAGGGCAACCCCATATCTCTTTACAGTTAGTAAATGGTAATCATGAAGACAATAGATTTGCACACATCGAGCCTCCATGTTCTACATCGATTCCTCCACAAGTCAGTACAATAATTGATAGATTGACAACATTTAGACTGACAATTGATGCTATTTGCTCCATTCTAAACTATTATAATCAACCATCTCTCTTGAATGTTTGTTCTCAACTCTGCTCATGTGAAATGGAGGGGCAAGTAAAATGATCTGATAGTTTCAGAGGACACAGTTTGCTGGGAACACGACAACATGATCCACAGATCATTGAGAAAACAGTTAAGACCCCACTGGGCTATGACAAGGTAGATGTTTGATGATAAACACATAACCTGCAAAATTTCAAGCATCAAATTCCATAATTTCACAGTGCATTTTCCCATCTCCATATTTCCATGAACTTTTCTAACACCAAGTAAGGCCATGCATGCACACACATATTTTCACAAGCCATTGTTTTGATTAAATTCTTTGCCTTGTGGCAAAAGCCAGCCTACCCAAGAAGATATATCTTCTATGCATAGTGCTTCATTGTTGTAGTAATTTCAATTGGAATGAATCCAACGTAGGAAAGGACTTCATCCACAAGGCCCCCAAGGTTAAAAGCCAACAGAAGAAGGATAAAATGACCCTATAAAGCTTTATAAAATTTGGATAGATACATTTGAAATGTGCACAGCATCTTCACCATACCCATGCATGATGCATATTCCAAACATGGCATTCAAATCCTTTCTGTGTTCAAATTTGTGGTAATCTACTTGCATTTGTAACGAGAGTAGGAAGAACCATAAAAAATTCCAATTAAGCTAGTTTTGGAAGAGAGAGATCCTCCTATAAGTACATAGCATGTTGCAAGCAACATTTTTGGAAACTTTTTAAAGCATTCAAACAACATGAGATTGAATGAGAAAAAAACGAGTTGATCAGCATCAAAACATACATAGAACATAGGTTGGGGAGGAGCATTATGCTTTGTTTGAAGATGAAGTTGACAATTAACGAAAGTCTAGATGAAAATAACATTGGTTGAAAATTTTTGTTGTACACAATGGTTAGAATAGTAATAGTGTCATCACAAGAGTCTAGATGTCTACAATTGAATGTCAAAATGTGTGTGATAATGTGGACATATGCCGAATGCACAATTTGGATGGAAATGAGAGGCCTAGACAAATAGATTATATAGATGTTAGCTGCAAAAGAACATTTGCAATATATGTAGCATTTGATATTTTAGGATAGAATTGCTCATCATCGAACACATGCCTATCACCTAACAATTTTCAATATTTTCTTCATTCCTTAACCAAATTGAATGATTTTCGTGTCATTGGACATGCAAATTGAAGGGCCACACATGTTCTTGGAGCTTTAGATGTAAAGGACCAACGTAGAAAACACAAGAAGAGGATGAGTGATAGTTTGCTTCAATTGTTTGAAAATATAGCACCAAACCCCTCTCTACTTTCACCCACATATCTTCCTCATTTTTAATCCATTTTAAGTAATTAAAATCTGATGGCTGTGCCAACTAAAGCTTTGCAAAACTTCTTTGCATTTCAAAGGCAAAGATGCAACAATCAAAGATTTTAGGATTGAAATCTTAATTTGTTTTGATTCACCCATAACTGAACATTTAACCTCATTACACCAAACACCTCATGTCTTCCCCATTTCTTTACCAAATTGAACAATTTTTGTGTTGTTGGAGACGTTAGGTGGAAGGCTATAAATGTTCTTTGAACTTCAAAAACAAAATAACAATGTGTGAAGGTTCAACCTTCTTTGAGTTCTTAAATGTTTACTCACCGATCTATTTAACCTACCTTATTTGTATGGTGGTTTGTGGACAATTTTATGTTTTTTGCGAATCATATTCAATATGAGTCAAACTTGCAAGGTTTATTGACATTCACTTTTGTCATGTTTGTTTTTTAGTTTGGCTACAACTTAAGATATTATTTACACTCAAACTAAAACTTTATGAACATGTGTGATACATCTTGTTGGTGGAGTGAATCCATGCATCTTATCAATGGGGTTTTTTTAGGCTTGATTTATGAAACTTCTCTAGGAGAATCTTACAATCAAGTGTTGGCATTTTTGTGATTCCAATTCAAATGGTGTTTCAAAAAAAGGTCAATGGATATCTTGTGGCTAGTCTATAATATTACCCATGTCCCTACCCAAATTCTAATTGCCAAGCTTCGATCCCTTCTACTCAAGTTTTTTTCAGCCTTGGAAGTCTTCTTGAAGGTACAATATAACCAAAAGAACAAAGAACAATAGATAGCACATCTTCATTATATTAGTAAGTGATGAGAATACAATATAAAGTAATTAATAACTTAGTCTACTGATCAATAATATCATCATCTATACTTTAATAACTTCCTAAAAATTAGATTTCTAAAGGACAATTAAGGATCAAATCATTTTAAGTTCATTCTCATGAACTATCATTCTTTTCTTTTGTGATTCCATCAACAAGACTTCAAGCTTGATCCATATAACCATTGCCATCAAAATATTTCACAAACAAAAAAAGGTTCTTACCAGCTAGATGCCAAGGACTTTTTCTTCCCAAGTCTTTTCATCTTCACATAAGTTGTTTTTTCTCTAAACCTCAAAAAATATGCTTTCATTTTCTTGATGCATAAGCCCACTTTTGTCTAATTATGCCTAAATGATGTTTTTAGTAACTTTTCCATGCATCCTAACAATAAGCTGCATCTTATTCATCATTTGCTCAACCATAGCAATTGTGTCATCATCTTCTTCAAAAGATTGCACCAAAGCTTGCACCCAAAGATTCAAAAATTTGTTAACTTTTAATTGTTGGAATTTATATAGAACCAAATCACTGAATGTTGGATGCATTATGAAATAAAAGCTTCAATTATATCTTAAGGTTATTATATTCTACAATCTAGTTTTACTTTGTCTTTCAACTTATCTCTACTTACATTTCCACAGTCCTTTACAATCTTATATAATTTCATATTTAAATATATTTTTGCATATTGATTTTCTAAAATAATTATTCATTTAATTTAATTTAGAGCCATATGAATGTTGTACATTCATACATTCATTGTACATACAATCAATCAACATACCCAAACATTGACAATAATCAACATGGTCTAACTTGGTCAACATGATAGGAACAAGTATTGATCCTTAAACATATTCAAAATGGCTTAAGGCCTTTGCCATCCACCTACCACATTACATGTGGAAGAATGGAATCACATATCGGTTTTATGATAAACCAATGTTTGAATGTCAAAAAATACAAAGTTTAAATTTTAATTTCTTTCTCAATACTCATTCAAATGAACATATGGATATGGATTATTAAATCTTGAAGCGTAATCTACATATGCGAACCAATCAAATATTCAAAGAATGAATTTTGAACATAGAAAATCACTTTTGGATTTCAAATTTTTTAACATGTCCATTATGTTTCAATACAGGACAAACTTTAACAAATATATGTATAATTTAAATATAAAACCTATAAATTTTTAATTTTTAAATTTCTCAAATATGAATATAATATAGTATTATTAATATAGATATATGTATCATACTATATACACATAACATAATTTTACACATACATGTATGTGTATATTAATATGCATACAATTAGTATTAACATATTATTACATACATATTATATATAATACATATATTATAATATAATGTATATTTAGTGGAAAAATTTAATGAATTAATTATATCATATTTGTTATAATCCAACAACTTAATATAACATTATATTTGTAGTTTTTTTTTTTCATTTTTTCAAATTTTTATAATTTTATATTGATCAAAATATGTTTATATACATTAATGAAATTATAATTTTAAAATTTTTAATTATATTTAATCATTTTAATTTTTAAAAATAAATTTAATACGTTGTAATTTATGAAGCCTAAACCCATGGATTAATTTGGTAAAAGTTTGCTAAATTTACCTAAAGTCACATAAATTTGCTGAACTATGTTATTTTGGTTCACCAAATTTTTTTTAATTAAATTACAACATTTTGATTAAACTTGGCTTGTTTAAAACTAAAGTTGGTTAATTTTGGTTAAAGTAAATAAGGCTTAAATAGGTTATTTTGGGTGAACTAGGATAAATTTTCTTATATTTTGATAAACTTGGGTGAAACTTTTAAAAGCTTGGTTAAACAAATATAAATTTAGCTAAACTAAATGATTTTGGCTAAATTTGGCTAAACCTAGAAATGTTTTAATTAAATTTGGTTAATTATTGCTGAAATTGAATAAATTTGGCTAGACCTATAAAAACTTTAGTTAAAATTGGTGAAATCAAATTACATTAAGCCACTTAGGCTAAACATGGTTAAATTTGATTAAATTTGAGTAAATTTGACTAAACTTGGTGAAATGTAAAGGTTGTTAAAGTTGGTACACTTGACTAAATTAAACTAAATTAAGTTACATATGTTAAAAAATGGTGAATTAAGCTAAAATAACATAAATTATAATAAATAAGGTTATTTAAAATAAACTAAGTTACTTGAAGTAAACTAACCTTAAGTAGCTAAGTTAAATTAGGTTAAACTGGGATTGAACTAAATTAAACTAGGTTTAGATTAATTCATATTAGAATATATACCTAGGCCTATTTAAAGGCTACTTATTAAGAATAATTTAAATCCACCTAAACCTATATTTAGGGGTGAGTTGGGACCTAATATGTCTATCTAGGCCTGCTTAAGGTCTACCTAGATTTTTTAACCTTTTTACTTAGCCTAGTTTGTTTAACTTACCCATGTACATATTTAACCTAGCTACCTTTCATGATTATTAGTCATGTAGTTATAATATCATAGTCATATGAGACTAAAAGTCCTATAATTATGACTAAAATCACATATGAGCGGGCCATATCACTCCATGACTAGGTTTGGATAGTAGTCACAATATGTCCTAGTCATGGATGTTATGTTTTACTATAGTGATAGTTGTAGATTTCTCTTGTGCAAATCCCAAATCAAATAATAATCTTCTTATCCAAACACAATTTACAACTGCTTTTGATAGTGCCATATACTTTAATTTAGTGTTTGATAAAGCAACTAACTTTTGTTTCTTGCTTGACCAACTCACAACACTTCCATCCAACATGAAACAACACCCAAATGTGTATTTTTGAATATCAACATCACTTGCCCAATCAACATCTAAGAATCCAAGTAAGTTTTTTCCATCCTTGCACTTCTTGCATTTTATGCCAATTTGCAAACTTCCTTTTATGTATTTTAGTACTCTCTTCAAAGTTTGCTAGTGTTTTACTCTAGGGTTTGATAGATATTGTGACTCAATAGTAATGGCTAAATCAACTCTTATATTGACAATAGCATACATCAAACAACCAATAGCTTGAGGGTAAGGCATTTCCTTCATTGAAGATCTTTCATGCTTAGATTTTACACTATTTATTTTTGTTAAATTGTTTTGTACTTCCATGGGTGTTGAGATAGGCTTGTTATTTTCCATCTTGAACCTATGCAATATTCCAAATAAATTTTTTTTATGTGATAATTTAATCCAACCTTTGATTCTATCTCTTATAATTTGAACTCCAAGGCATAAATGAATTTCCCCCATATTTGTCATTTCAAATTTTGTTTCCAACAATTTCTTAACTTCTTATTAGAATATCAAATTGTTACTTGTTAAGATTGTGTCATCCACATAAATTCCCAAAATCATGTAGCTTGAATCTTTCTTTAATATGTACACATTTGAATTAGTTGAATTTTTTGTAAATCCAATTAACACCAAGTAATCATCAAACCTTTGGTACCAAGCTTTAGACAATTTTTTGAGTCCATAGAGGGTTTTGTTCAGCTTACAAACCATCCCATGTTTTCTCCCGTTTTGTATTCCTTCTAGAAACTCCATGTATATGTTTTCTTGTATGACTCCAGTAAAAAAAAACAATCTTCACAACAAGTTGTTAAACTTTGTGTCAAATTGTGTAGTAAGCGCAAGTATTATTTTGATGGATGTTAATTTCACAATAAGGGAAAAAGTTTCATTGTAATCAATTCCTAAAACTTGTGAATATCCCTTTGCTACTAACCTTGCCTTGTATTTATCCACACTTCCATTTGCCTTCAGTTTCATTTTAAATGACCATTTGCATCCCACCAACTTTCTATTAGTTATTGTCCGAGTCTTGTTTTTTTTAAATGAATCTAGTTCGAATTCAATTGCTTATTGCTAAAGTGTTGCATCAGATCTTCATAATGCTTCTTGTAGTGTATCATGTTCTTTGATTGATGTTTGAACTACAAGTGTTCTCTATAGTTTCCTACTGTCGCAACCCTAGCCTTGGGCTCACGACCAAGGCAAAAGGGGCTTGCAAGGGTACGGATCAAGACTAAGCCCGAGAGTCACATTCTCATGCCCCTCGGAGTGCAAAAAAGTGTGAGGGAAAGAACCCTCACATCCCAAGTGAACTCCCATGTTGGGAGTTGGAGTCCCGATGGACTCTCAAATGTTCAGAGAGTGATTACAAGGGCCAAAACCCAATGGCTCGAGGATTTCATTATATCATTAGAAATCTATTGAAACTTAGATGTCTAAAATGGGTTCGTATAACCCATTTGGATATATGAAACACAAGTTATGGCCAAAATAAAGGTCGGGAGTCAAATTGGCAGTTTGACTCCCGACCACTTAAAGTTGGGTTTCAACCTGATTTCCTTGCATGCAGGTGGCATGCAACATACCGTTGGAAAGATTTCGAAGAGGGTTACAACTTTGCTTCAGACTTCATCTCGATCAGAGGTTTGCACACAAAGTTATGGGGCTCCAAAGTCGTGAGAGTCCCAACTTTGGCAATTTCGGGACTCCCATTTGGGAGTCCCAAATGACAAAAAGCCATTTGGATGTGGGCCTCGTGGAAAGGCATAAAGTATACTATAAGGGGGAAGGTGGTGGCTTCCCTCAAGTCCGAGCCGTGGTGAGTTTTGTGAGTCCAAGTTGCATGTGGCTCATCCTAGCACCAAAAGTGCTCCAACTATGCACTAACCACCTTGTGTTGGTTTTGTGCAGGTCCGTATGAGTAGTTGATGCTTGTCACTTTTCCTAATCCCATCCCGGAGCTCCAACACGCCCCTCTACCCCTCAAAGTGTTGTGAGCCAGGGAACGTGCCCTGACTCTTTATTCTTTCGTTGTTTTTTGTTTGGACTCACATTTGAGTCCATCAATGAGCCTGAGGGTGCGTCACCTACCTTTAATATTTGCTATCAATCTATAAAGTGGATTTTTATTTCTAACAAATTTTCGTAATGATGATGAACATGGAACTTCTTTTATTTGCGTGTTATTTTTTTCAAGAATATATGGACTTAGAATAAGTGTACTTGGTTCTTGAGATGTGGAATTAATGTTTAAAGATGATTGTCTTTCATCTACCAAGGGATCCCCCCCCCCCCCCCCCCCCCCCCCC
>Ga0116231_10005428_pt1 | contig 25140 bp, 41 predicted proteins | sample S1TSphgellanicum_2_FD_89695 | JGI IMG/M metagenome (GOLD analysis project Ga0116231, IMG submission 89695) | Host-associated microbial communities from peat moss isolated from Minnesota, USA - S1T2_Fd - Sphagnum magellanicum MG | ecosystem: Host-associated > Plants > Peat moss > Unclassified... | reverse complement strand
AGAAACTCAGGACGCAGATTGTGTATAATGGTTTGCCCAAGTTTTTGGGAAGATTATTATATGCTTATCTACACCCACTGTTGGGAGCTGATGAACTGAGTGGGTAGTCATGGCAGCTTGTCACTGCCGTTTGTGATGAAGGTGATGGTCTGTCACTTTGTGAGCGACTCTCATGAGGTTATGACTGCACTCATTGTCGTGTTACCTTTAATTGTTGTGGAGATTTCTCTGCAACTTCATGGATCTTATGTTCTGGCTTGCAGGTTCTGATACCTATGTTGGTATCAGTCCTGGGCCACAAGTATATTGAGTTGTCCATAGGGATATCCATGACATTGTGAGAACAACACATGATTAGCATAGGAAGATGGAATTAACTAGGCATGTTATGAACACATACTGTGATAAAGTGTTGGGAAAGTCCCTTCTTGGGGTTCAAATGACTTTGCAGATCAATCCTTTGTGTAACAAGATTTCATGACAAACTCCTTCAACAGGAGACACATGTCACACTTCCTGAAATGTATTGGATTGTGGAATGTTACAGTCTTTAGCTAGAGTGACCATTGCTTAAACCTGTTAAGTTTTCCATATGTAATAGTGAGGCCCTCATCATGCCACCATTTCTTTGCAGTATGTCTGGATGAGGATTACTTTCCTGTGCGCACTGAAGATCTTCCTGTTGCTGCTGGAGTTAAGAAATTCAGGCAAGAAGTTCTGGAATTTCAAGAAAATCAAGAACAAGCTGCACCTGCAAGCCCCACTTCAGACAATGAAGTGTCTGCATCTCTGGGACACAAGCCAGAAGCTCCAGTAGATAGAGAATGTGGAAGGACAACAATTCCTGGGATGCCAGATTATTTGTATCTATCTGGTTGCCAGTTTTACCTCACAGGCTTTGAGGCTGTGGAGATGAGAAGGCTGGTGAACCTGGTGCTTGATGGTGGAGGCACAAGATACATAGAATTCAACAATGCAGTCACTCATGTTATTGTTGGGCAGCCCCTGGAAAGGTATTTGCAACAGAATGGGAGTTACAAATTGTGGGATGCAATGATTCAGGAGAGATTGAATATGCAATCAGACACGTGGATTCTTTTTTAGGTCTGGACCCTTTTGTCATTATCAACATTAAGAAAGTTCATTGACTGATGCGTTCTTTGAAAGCGATTTGGTGTAGGGAATTGATTATGCTAAGGCAACTTGCCATGTGGGATGCTGTTTACATTCTGCAACGATCTTGGCTTGAAGAATGCTCACAACAAAAGATGGAGGTTTCTATTAGTGACCGGCACAGAGTACCACAGAACATGCTTCTGCCAGGTGCAAGCTCTGATTTTCAAATTCTCACCATCATGCAGTATTAGATGTTGGGTTGAGGCTCTCCCTGATGTAGGAGAATTTTTATAGCCAGTTGTCACACATAATTTCTGGAATCATGTTGTGCTCCTTACTATCCAAAGGTCTGTCGTGAGTTATCAAGATTTGGTTGCATTGTCAAGATATTCAGATGGAATTTGAACTTTTGAATAGTATAGATTTTGTATGTATGGTGTCCAGATGGTATGATAGTGCACCTTGCAGTTATCTTTGACATCATTGTATTGTTGTATTTCACATACTTGTGATCTCTATGGCAGGGAGGGGAAAAATAGGTAAGGATCCTCCTGAGGCAATATTGAAGGGCAAGAATACAACTTCAGAAAGGCCTAGTCAACAGGTTGGCCTTGCTTCAAAAGAAGACAAGCAACAACAGGACCCCAGCATACAAAATTCTGATGTTATGCAGGAGGGAAATGACCATGGACATTGCTCGCAGCCATTAGAAACAAGTGCCAAAGTGATGCCGGGGATGGAAATTGACATGCCCACTAATGTGCCTCAAGGAGGTGGTTCAGGACAATGGATATCACCAAAGAAACGGCTGGATAGAAGTGCTGGTGATGTTAGTGGATCTGAAATAGCCAAAAGTCCCCCTGCACTTCAATCTGAGGGAAGCTTAAAGTCACTGCCAAGCATGGGCCTAGAATCTGAGAAACTTAGCCTCCCCCCTTCTCTCCAATCTGACCAGAGCTTGAAGCCACTCCCAAGCTTTGCTATGGAACTTGAGAAACCCAACTTTGCCCCTTCTTTTCACAATGAATGCAGCTCAAAGGTATTGCTAAGCTCAGGTACAGAATCTGTCAAACTCAACCTTCTTTCTTTTCAAACTGATGGGATCTTGAAAGCTCTGCCAAGTGTAGATGTAAAGTCAGAAAACTGGAACACTAGATTTACCCATCTAGTGAAACTGAAGGGAGCTTAAAATCTCTGCTGAATCCAGGGGCAGAATCTCAACATATTTCAGCAACTACAACCAATGTTCCCAGTGGATCAGAGGAGGTCCCTGTGTTGGCAAAGAGGAATGTCTTCGGAGGCTCTGTTTTTGGATTCTCTGATGACATCAGTTCAGATCAGGTACATTTGATTTACATGTCAACTATGAAGGCAAATGGAAGACAAAAGTCATTTACATCTTAAGTAGACTAAAGTATTCTGTGGATCCTAACAACTGTATATTGTGTTTGCAGAGATTGGCAATTGCAAAGCAAATTGTTGCTGGAGGGGGCAGTTTGGAAGAAAAGAGTGAAAGGCTAGACTTTTTGGTGGTCTCTCATGGCATTCGACCAGTTGCTCTCTGTAGCCCAAATGTCAGGCAGATTTCTAGTCACTGGATATCACAGTGTTTGCAGGTAATGTAACTTGTTCTCTGTTTTTGTCATGATGAACAGTCATGCCATGGTTTTATGTGCTCTGACATGGTTCACCAAGGGGAGGTGCTTCCCTCCTCAGTAGGACTTCTATCCATGGTGAACTCTACACATCTTTCTTGCATAAATAAATAGGCTCCTGATTCTATGTTCTTGGGACCCTTTTTTGACAGGAGGCAACAATGCTTGATCCAGACAGCCATGTTGTGTTCCGACCCCTGCAGTGCCAAGTCCCACTGAGTGGCTTTCAGGACCTGCGGTTTTGCACATCCCAGTATAGTGAGAGAGATCGGAAGTTAATGAGGAAGTTATGCCATGTCCTGCAGGCAAAGTTCATGGCAAATTTCAACTCCAAAATCTCGTATTTGCTGTGCAAATTTCAAGGTGGAGAAAAGTACGAAAGTGCCCGAAGACTTGGCATACCATGTGTGACAGAAAATTGGTTGTATGCGTGTGTAGAGCAGGTGATGATTTTGAAGTTTGTCACACATTGTGAAGTGTTCCTGTCTGAACTTTCTTCATTACCACTCTTTGGCTCTGTTGCATAATGCAAGGCCTTAAGCAACAGTAGTAATATATGTTATGCATCTGGTGTGCTTTGTGATTCTAGGCAATAATTTACTCCTGGGTTTTGGGTTCTCAGAATAAAGTGGTGCCAGTGGATGGTTTTCAACCACGTGAATTAACCGCAGCTGATAAGGAGCATTTCAAGATTTATATGACTCAACATACCATTACTCAGTATGACTCTACCCCTCAACCCACAGGAACATTTCGCACTGATGTGCAACCTCAAGGTCCAGTTCAGAGCCTCCTCCAATCATATCAACCCACAGGAGTGCTTCGTACTGATGTGCAACCCGGAGGTCCAGTTCAGAGCCTCCTCCAATCATCTCAACCTAAGTCACATATCACCAAAGGTACTGTTTCTGTCCTATTATCTTTTCCTCTTTGTCAACTTGGTCAGAATGAAATGAAATGCAATGAGAATACAAGGATGGATGGAGTTATGGAGTCCTGGTTACAGAAATTCTTTGTTTGCATGTGGAAAGGACACCTACTTCTGTCTTAGTGTGACTGTGTCATGCTTCAGGCAAGAAGAGCAACATAAGAAACAAGCCAGCAAGTAGCCATGGAAAGCTATCCACAGACATGCAGCCCTCACAACGAAACAGTCAGGTCACAAGTTGTACCCTCTCCTCACAAGCTGGAGGGACTCCCTTGGATCCATGGGATGCTAATGCACCCTGGGTGGCTGAGGTGGGTAACACTAAGGGTGGTGTAAAAGCCACCCAGGAAAGCACCACCCAACTGAGACCTGTTTTGCCACGACCACTGACCAGGTCAAGGAAGAATGAGTTAAGTCCAAATATAGCCATCAGCTCTTCAGAGAGGCTGGCAAAACATTCCTCCAGCTTGGTTCAAAGAAATAAGTGTAAGGTCCCAGCCCCTGGTCAACCAGTAGCTCAGAAGACTGCAGATCTACGACAGGATTCCAAATCAGAGCCTGAAGGTTACATTGTTTCAAGACAAGAAAATGAAAGCATTGAAATGAATGTTGAAGATCTTCATCAGAGAAGCAATCTAGGAACCGGGGTCAGTGCTGTAGAAACAACTCTACCACAAAAGGGGAGTGGTGAGGGTGGCATTTCCCCACCCAATGTTGTGGATGCAATTGAAGGGCTGTTACGGCAAACAAGCAAGGTAAGCATCATGATCTATACTGGCCTTGTTCAGCTATAAGTGACATGGTGACATGGATACCTTGTGGCTCTGATCTACATAGCTGCTTCGCAGTTTGACTGCAGATATGTCTAATTGTTATCAAAGGGTGCAAGGTAAGTTGCAATTGGAAACTCATTTTATTGTCAAAGCATCTGATAAAGGACATCATTTGCAGGCTAAAGGTGACACTTCTCTGGAGAATATGGTGGTGACTCCAGATGTATCCCCATGTCACAGTTGCAAAGAGGATTACTTGTGAATATTGTGAAACTATAGGGTGTCATACTTCTTCTCACACTATTCCTGCAGATCTTGCAACTTTCCTGGTCTCTCATTGAGTTGTAGAGTAGTAGCTTCTAAGTTCCCTTCTGCCTAAATCAGTTTTTATCTGTTGTAGGCACTCTGTGCCCCAAGCTGGCATTCAAAGAGTGGTTCTGTCCACACATTTGTGCTAAAACCTGGGACAAAGCTAGGAGATGATGGAGATATCTATTAGCACTCTCATTTACATCCTTCAGTTATCATCCTTGACAAAAAATCAGCACCACTCTCCGGAGCCAGTCACATTGACAAGGAGAGGCCGGGATGACTCCCACGCCCATGCGGACTTCAAGAAGCCAAAACTCTATGCAACAAGGTGTGATATGTGATGTGAAACTTCATATGTGCCTCTATCATCCATTACAGTGAGAATTGTGTACAAGTAGAAGCAACTCTGAACCTAGTAGATTTCTGGTGGATATTAGTCCTACTTTTGCCTGCTCAGCTAGATGCTGACTTTTTCCATGTTGGCAGCAGGTCTAACAAAGTGGAAGGGGAGCCCAAGTCACCAAATCTCACAGTGAATCCAGAGAGTCAATTGAAATTTGATGAGTCACAGATAGATTCTCAGGTACGTTCTTTCAGCAGTTGTGCTATGGTAGGTATGTGGATGGGGATTCTCTGTTCAGTCAAAATACTACTCTTATAGTACGCATAAACTACTGTGATCAAGTGTAGCACTTATATTTGTTTTTCCTCCTTTCAAAGTGAATCTTCTTTTGATTATTGCACTCTGATTTGTGGGTCTTGCAGTTGATTTTTACAGGTCCAATCAATGTTCATTCTGTCTTGCATCAGTGTAATTTATTTAGGTCTTGTAGCCTTAGTTTCAATTTCTCTCTTTCTGGGTCAGTTCATATTATTTTTGAGTTTTGGAGTTTAATAATAAGAGCACTCATGCAGGTTGTGGCTTATGATGAGGACCACTCTGAGCGGCAACGAATAATGGAGAAGGTGCGCACCAGGAGCTCAACCATTGCACTAGCTAGTAGCAACAGTGGCAGTCAACCGAAAAGCAGTGATTCAGCTGCATGGAAAGGTGACCAGAAGCTTGGACGGCTGTTCAAAGCAGCAGAAGCAAATAAGTGAAACAGAGATAAAGACTACTGAAGGTTCTGGACTTCACCAGATTAAGGCTAGTAACAGCAAGCCAAGTCTCCATGTCCAAGTGCTGATTGGCAGTCCTGCGATTGAGGAACTTGGATTGCTTGTGTAAGACCAGATTTGAGTCTGAATGATTCTCAAGGTCCACAGATTTCAAATGCAACATCAATAGTTAGTCAAATTGAGGTGTTGTATTAGCCTAGTAGAATGCAGTCATTAGCTGTACTGTTACAATCACATTGTATTCATTTCTGGAGTAGAAAAAAAAAAGTGTACAGATTCTAACAAGCATGATCATGAGACTGTCATGTACAAGCATGTGGTGGCAGATATAGCTGTTCAGCTGAGCATCAAAACATGAATCCATGTGGTTCAAAAAGAATTCATGAGCCAATCAAGCGAATCAATGAAGTGAACCTCACAAACATACATGTGAGTCTTACATTCTTTTCCAGAATTGTCCTTGATTTCCAAATGAGTTTTTTTGGGAAGTGTGCACACGGAGGCTTGCCTGTGGTTGCATTTGGCTGTTCAGTTCCCTTTTGAGGCATTGACTATTTAGAGTCTTTTCATAGAGTATTGTCTTTTGAGGCATTGTCCTTCAGTATTTAGGTATTGAATTACCTTATTCATGTTTAATATTTGCTCTCTATTTCGTTCAACCCATCTGAAGCAAAAAATTTCAAACAATTTTGTGGGTTTGTTGTTAAATCTCAGTAAAAGCAAACTGAGGGATTTGAGTTGTGTCTTTGCATTCATTGTTGTAGTGATGTTTCCAACCTGAATCAATGACCAATTTAGAACTTTCTTACCCATTAGTTTGTATATAGAATCCTCAAAACATAAGCACCCAATTTACACAAATCTACCTATGCAAGTCCTTGACACATATAAATAGTGTGTGAGCATATAAATCTTTTACGTGTCATACACGTGCTTAGGAACTATTTTATGAAACTAAATGATATGCCATATACATTTATAAGTTTCATTTTGAAACATGATAAAAATAAATTACCATACATATATTATATACATGATAATACAAAACTTCATTCAATCTTGATCTTGAAAAAAAAGAAAAAGTTATCCTAGCCTTATAATAATCTTAGAAAACCCCTTCAAGGCCTAGTTAGGAACCTTAGTGTGTTTGAAATATCAAGATCATTATACAATGACATGAGATGAGAGGAACAAGGAATTGATATATGGGTGATTTTTGGGAATTTATTGTATGGTTGTTTGTTGTAAATTCCAAAGACAATTCATCAAGCTAGAGTTTAAGGTTATTTCTTTCAATGGTTTTTTTTCACTTATTTTTAAAATTGAAATAGTGCAAGAATAAATGACATTTTATGAATTGAGGACATTATTGAGAGCACACCCATCACTCCATTTTTTTAGTATTTAATGTTGACATGGTTGAATTTGTAGATCCATACAAGGTTGTTGCTTGAAGGAGCACATTTTCAGTTGCTCCAAGTGTACAAAATGAAAGTGTTTAAAAAATGAAATCAAAAAGCGTTGGTCATGGAGAGTTGAAACGGCCATTTTCACAAGTTGAAGGAGATTCATATTTATAAAAAATCGCTAAATCAGCTCCCCTTCCCAAAAAAGAAAGAACAACAACAAAGAAGATGGTTGTAGTTACAATGAAAAAAAGAGGAAAATGAGGAAAGTGAAAAGATTAGAAAAAAATTGGGCAAATGGTGATGTATTGCATCTCATTGCACTATGAAAAGAAATGAAGCTTGAATTTGTCAATAATGCAAAGAAACAAAGTAAATTCTAATTTACTTGAAGCCTTAATTGTATTTTTTTTAATAAATTAAAAAATTATATGAAAATTTAATTTTTTTATGATATGAAATTTGATTGAAGTGATAAATTTATTTAAAGCAAAGTAAACCCAAATAATAATAACAATAATTCAATTTGTTGCCATATTAAAAATTAAGACCACCAATATCTTGTGCCTATGCTCGTCCATTGTGTGTGTAACAAGAAGCAAGAAAAAAAAAACATAACAAAAATGAAGGGAAAAAAAAAACAAAATTGACCTAATCTTCAATCCCACATTTTTATCAATTGGACCCTCAAATTGGTAAAAATGCCTTGAGACACACTCATTACACTCATAATACCTTTTTATTATATATATATAATTTTATTATGTGAAGAAAGGTAAAATTCAAGGATACAATTTAATTCAATTTGGGGGCAAGGAAAGGCAAGGAGAAAAGGGAAATAAAAACTTGGGGCACATATATATATATATAATTTTTATTTTTATTTTTATTTGTAAAAAATTTTGTGATGAATGTAGAGAGGCAATCATCCACAACAGGAATGAGGCAAAATTTGAAATTTTGGATGAAAACGGCCCACCCTCTTTGGGAACGTGGGCCATACAGGGGTTGGAGGTTCTCTGACATGGGGGCAGCCACGTGATCAGCGTTCCCACCAAAATTTCAGCCCACTGCTATTTTGTTTCCCTGCCCCGAAGGCAGCCTTTTTTGTTTCTGGCTACATTTAGCGAGTTTTGGCTTTTGTTTTTTGGTTCAAAATGGCTTTAAATACGTATTTTTTCTGGTTTTCTAGCTGCCAAATTTCTACAGTTGTTTTTGAAATATCACCAGATTTCTCTGTTTTGGGCTATAGTATGTAGATAAAAAATGTGAAGGAATCATAAACTTGTTTACTTTCATATCCCGTTTTTAGCCAAATTTGGCTAAACTTTATTATGGCTACATAAGAAATATTGAAAAAAAGAGGAAAAAAAAACCTGGCGGGTCTCTCTTGAGCCCCATCCACACACCCACCCACCTACCCACCCACATCAATTTTGTGATGTAGCTGAAGTGACGATCATCCATAAGGTGATTTAGCCAGATTTGGTGATAAAAAAATATGAAAAGTAAAAATTAACTCGAAAATCTATCATCATTCTATATTTTTCTGGAACTTAGGATAGAATCTGGCGAATTTTAGGAAAAAAAAATTAGAATTTTTTGAAATTTGGCGACTAAAAAACTAAAAAAAAAACACTAAATTTTCGCCACTGTGAAAAACAAAAAACTTCGTCTTTGGCCATTATGCAACTCGAAACGTCAATTTAGTTAGTTAGGTAGTTGGTCAAACTAGTAAGTTACGAAGCCGTTGCAACTACCCGTGGATGAAAAACAAAAAAAAGATTCCCGGCCGGAAATGATTCTCCAATGGAATCTACGGAATCCGGATTGTGTCGGCGGTACTTAACCGTTTGCCGACCATGACGCGCACCGACGCCGCCGTCTGCGACACCACCACCACCACGACGATCACGGCCGGAATCCCACGTCGCGGAGTGCTGCGAGCGATGGCGTCGCGCGAGGAGGATCTCTCGGGGACGTAATCGCGGCACACCCAGACGCCGGTGCTTGATCACGATTCTCTTTTTTCTTATTGCATTCTTTTCATGGCATGTTGATCATCAGCAATAGTGGCAGTAGTTGCTGTAGTCGGAGCAGCGGCAGCAATCGAGCAAGTCGACGACAACGCCGCTCTGCCGTCGTTATTGCTAAGCATGCACATAAGCGCGTCTCGTGGTGGTACTAGTTTTCCTCTTGTGCTCTACTCTGCGGCCATTTTCAGCTTGAAGAAGAAGCAGAAGAAGACTTTTACGGTAGCTGCTGCTTCCATCTTTGGACCCAATTTGTCTTTTTCCTGTCGCCGATTGTCGTCTTCTTCAAGTTCTTCCTTGTTGGGTACATCACCATCATCATCTTCTTCTTCTCCTCCTTATTCTTCTTCCTCTTCCGTTGTCGCTTCTTGTAGCGGGAGGATTCAGAATCTGGGCGGAGGAGGAGGAAGGATTGCGGACTGGAGCATCAGAAGGAGAGGAGGTAGTAGTAGTCCGTCCGTTTCTGGTTCTTTAGAGTCTGCTCAACGACTGAGCGTCGTAAGACCATCATCATCACTGCAAGAATTCAACAGAACTATATTTGGAGCAAGTGGGTCTGTTGCTTCTGCTGCTGCTGCTGCTGCTGCTGAACAGCAGATCGTTGAGGAAGTTGAAGACCTTGTTGAAGAATCTGAAGCAATGGGTTCACTCGAGGAGGAAACATTCGCCTCCTCCTGCTGCTGCTGTATGCCAATACTGGAAGCTGGGGTCTATCGTTTTGATGCCTCAGAAGCTGCAAGAAATGAAGCGGCTCCTTGCCTTTCTTTCGTAAACCCGAAGCTTCGGGAAGTCACATTTTCATGTGGCACTGCCAATTCCCACAGCAATTATTTCTTGACCACCAAGCTGGAGGATCCAACTTTTGTTCCCCAGTTTCTGTCTGAGAATGGACAGCAGATTGTGTTGTTGAAGGTGACCTACTGCATTCCTGCTTTGCAGTTTAGGAGCTCACATTCACAAGGGTTTAGAGCATTTCAGAGGTTCTCAAGGTTTTCCTGCGTGTTACAGTGGTTGACCAATTTCACATGGTTCTCTCTCTGCAGCTGCCATCAGGCACATCATTCTATGGGACAGGGGAAGTCGGTGGATCTTTAGAGCGCACTGGAAAAAGGGTACATACGTTTTTCCCACTAATCCTTTAGAGGAATATTTGCTTCTGATGTTGTTCAAAAATTAGTAGAGGAGGCCAATCATGTCTAGGATCTCAGTTGATGAATCTCTCTGATTCTCTCAAGAAGGTGGAAGTTCTGAGTGCAGCTTGTTCTTTGGAAGTTGAATCTGCTTACTGAAGGACCAAGCCATCATGGTTTCTTGTGTGGATTCTTATGTTGCTACACACTGTTGTGCAGATATTCACATGGAATACAGATGCATGGGGTTATAATCAGAACACAACCTCATTGTACCAGGCACATCCTTGGGTTTTTACTGTCCTTCCGAATGGAGAAGCCTTTGGAGTGCTCGCAGATACATCATGCCGCTGTGAGGTGAATTTACTTGGGGCAGGGAGTTGGGTGTGCAAATTGGGTCTTTTGTTAGACAGGAGGAATGTAAATCATTGACATTAGGTTTCTAGATATTGAGAAGCAGCATATCTGTAACTGTCATTGTAAGTACTTGCTTGTCAGGAATTGACTCTTGGGTGAGCTTAATTTTTGCAGGTTGATTTACGAGTAGATTCGACCATTAAAATTGTGGCGTCACCATCCTTCCCTGTTATTACTTTTGGACCATTTCCTTCACCAGAGGCCCTTTTGACTGCATTGGGACATGCAATCGGTATTGGATGCATTCAGATCACCTGCCATCATCATTCTGTTCATTGCTCTAATGCTTGAAATGATTGAGGATTGTACCCAGCTGTTGGAGAAGTTCATCTCAGTACTTATGAAGATTAAGTTCAGGTCAGAGTGGTTGAGTTGAGAGGTTTTGAAGAAGTTTACAACAGACAGATGCTGTAAGTTGCAAAGGGAGTTTCTTGATGGAGAACGTTGTGGATGCAGGAACCATTCAAATGCCACCAAAGTGGGCACTGGGATATCATCAGTGTCGGTGGAGCTATGAACCTGCTGCAAGAGTTGCTGAGGTTAGTCCAATTTAGCCTTCTTGCAAATGAATTTTGCTCATGTAAAGTGGTTGGTTTTTGCCAACCTCTCTAAAAGCGTTTCTTTTAGTTTTTTTTCCTTCTCTTCAGTTCTTGTAGCTGGTTGAGAACTCTAATTCTGCTTCCTTTGTTCAGAAAGTTGGGTATTGCAAAACACATTTCCTTTGTTCATGTTTTGTCCAACTTTTTCCCCCAGATTGCAGAGAATTTTCGGGAGAAGAAGGTTCCTTGTGATGTGATATGGATGGATATCGATTACATGAATGAGTTTCGGTGCTTCACATCTCACCCTGTAAGTGTTCCTAGGCGGATGCTTTGAACTTTAGGCGCATTGGATATGTATATAACATATGAGACTGTACATAGATATACATGAACTCCATGAAGAACTTGAGTTTCCTATTGTTGGCATGGTTTCTCTGTTTCCTGAATGTATAGTTATGTATGTCCAGGAAACATTTGGAGACATGAAGGCACTTTCAAAGACACTCCATGATGGTGGTTTCAAGGGAGTATGGATGCTGGACCCAGGCATCAAGTGTGAGGAGGGCTATGAAGCCTATGATACAGGATCTGAAAAGGATGTTTGGGTCCAGACTGCTGGTGGAAAGCATTATGTTGGTATGCTTCCACCACTGTGGACTTGTTTTTCTTTGTGTTTTTGGTTGCAACTGTGGTACCTTGTACTCAGTGGAGTCAGGGGCCATAGCTAGTTGGTTTGAACACTTTGTGGCATGTTTGGTCTTTTACAGACTCCTGTTCATTTCTTTCTTTTTGTGTGCAGGTGAATGTTGGCCAGGACAAGTTGTGTTCCCGGATTTCACACAGTCCAAGGTGCGGACATGGTGGGCAGAATTGGTGAAAAAATTCGTGAGCAATGGGATAGATGGAATCTGGAATGATATGAATGAACCTGCAGTATTCAAGGTGATGACTCTATTATAATCCCATCAACTTGTAATGAGTTTATGTCCTCTGATCATGTTCATATCCTGCAAAATGCCTTACAAGGCACAAGTTATCTGTTCAGCAGTTTGAATTTTGTAGAAGTGATTGTGTCTTGCATGCTGCCTTGTGTCCTGTGACAGAATAAAAGGCTGAGTAGTGTGGTGGTCAAATGAAACAGACGGTGTCAAAGACAATGCCAGAATCCAATATTCATCGAGGAGATGAAGACCTTGGTGGCCATCAATCACACTCTTACTACCACAATGTGCGCCCACACAATCCTTCTTCATATAAGTCATTGCACACCTACCTTTGTGGTGGTGCTCTGTGAATTTTCTACAGCACATCCCTTGATCAAGCAAGGTTCAAAACTCTATTGGGTGTCTTCTTTGTTGGCCAGGTATATGGGATGTTGCAGGCAAGGTCTACATTTGAGGGGATGCTGCTTGCAAATCCTGAAAGAAGACCATTTGTTTTGACACGGGCAGGATTCCTTGGGAGCCATCGATATGCAGCCACTTGGACTGGTGACAATCTTGCCAATTGGGAGCACTTAAACATGAGCATCCCAATGGCCATCAATTTGGTATGCTGTCATAACCTTGGTTAGTGTGAAACTTTGGGTGTGTAATTACATACTAATCTGTACTGACTGTTGGGAGATTGTTGCTCTAGTCATAAACAAATGTCTATCTTGCACCCATTGATCTTAGTTCCTTTGCTGTGATTTTGCAGTCATTAAGCGGGCAGCCATTTTCAGGGCCAGACATCGGGGGTTTTGCAGGAGATTCTACTCCAAAATTATTTGCCAGGTGGATGGGGATAGGGACAATGATGCCATTTGCCAGAGGCCATTCTGAGAAGGGCACCATTGATCAGGAGCCTTGGTCATTTGGACCCGAGGTTGCATCACAAATCTTTCACAAACTCTGGAATTTGGACTTGAATGGAGTGTATAAAAAGACAGACATGTTTGAGTCTGCTAGATCCCAGATTTCCCTGCAAAGAACTAGCTCAAAATCCTAGAGTTATGCTTGCCAAATTTTGTTGCAGATTGATCGGTAGTGCATTTTTTTGTTGAGATTTGGGTTGTATTGAAATTGCTCATATCGCTGAACCTTCTGGTTCCAGAGAACATGAATGGTGGAGGTGCACAAGCTTATGAACAATCACTTGCTGTCAAGAGGGAAAAATCCTAACAATGTATGGATGTGTGATGGTTCAGGTTGAGGAGATTTGCCGGAAGGCATTGTATCGGCGGTATCGCCTTTTGCCACATTTTTATACCCTCTTCTACAGGGCACACACCATCGGTCTTCCAGTCATGACCCCGCTATTCTTTGCTGGTATTTCTCCCTGCATGTCTGTTGTTGTTATGGTTTTAGGAAAAGGAAAGCTGTGGGTAAGTGCAGATATTAGTACTCCTCCAGTATTTCATGGTTTGTGTGAGAGAAAGAAAGTTGGCATTCAAAGGTCTGCACAGTTGTGAGGCAATTAGAGAGTGACTTGACAACTGAATGTGCAATTCTTGTTGATTTTCAGATCCCAAGGATCCAAAGCTTCGGAAGATAGACGACAGTTTCCTGCTGGGACCACTTCTTGTATCTACATGGTAAGGCCCCCTGTAAAGCCAGTGATGATGGATATGCTGGAACCTATGCTTCTTTTTGTAACCAGCCAATAACAGGAGTTTGGGTTTGTGGAGAACTTCTTGTATGTGTCAATTCCATGACCAGAACACCTGCCTCCTGTGACGAAAGAAATACAGGACTGTGATGGACCATAGTGTGTTTTCATGGTGAGTGATGCAGCCCAACACCAAAAGGACAGGCACAAATGAAGGCACCTGTTCTGCCTACTGGAATTTGGCATCGCTTCAGCTTCAACGATGATCACCCTGTAAGTTTTGATTTGAAATAGCTTGGTCTTATTGGCTAACATAACAGCACTTCTCCTCTGGATTTTGCTTAAACATGGTTTGGGTGCTCAGAATTGTGGATGCTTTTGCATGTGGTGCTTTGCAGGAGCTTCCCCTTCTGTATTTGAAGGGTGGATCTATTGTGCCTATGGGTCCTGCGGCACACTATGTTGGTGAGAAGACTGCTGGCGAGCCTTTGACACTGATTGTTGCCCTTGACCACCATGGTACACTTCCCAAACCAACCCTTTCTCAGATAAAGGCAGAAATGTACAAGATGTGAAATTCTGGACTTGAAGAAGTACTTAAATTTATTGTTTTTTTTTTTTTGGTTTGATGAAAAAAGGGAAGGCAAAGGGTGATATCTATGAGGATGATGAGGAAGGTTTTTCCTACCAGAATGGAGAATTTTTGCACACACATTATGAAGCAGAGCTCATTCCTGCTCACTGTGGAACAAAAGAAGGTGGAGAAATCATAGTCAGAGTGGCCAGCACAGAAGGAAACTGGAAAAGGCCGAATCGTCCCCTTTTTGTGCGCTTGTTAGTTGGTGATGTTGCTGAGGTCTGCAAAAAACCTTGACTCCCTTGAATGCTTAACCTCTTGACCCTAAATATCTCAAGGTTCTCTCTCGATCAACAGACTTTTGTATACTACTGATCAGTTTCCTGGCTTCAGCTTTATCAACATGTTTTTTTTTCCAAAGACGCACTGCACTGTTCGCCAATTTTGAGCCTGCTTGGAACCTGTTTCATCACATTGCTCTGCTCTGTAGATAGCAGTATGTGACAGTTTTGAAGTGGGATAGAAAGAGATCATTAAACATGAGACTCTACTGGGTATTGCAGGTTGAGGGAAAGGGGGTGGATGGTGAAGAAGTAAGAATAAGGTTGCCCACTGCTTCTGAGATACTTGAACTCATCAAGTCAGGCCGCAAACAAGAAATCTCAAATCTGGGTACATCTGTTTCCCACAGTTCTTTTCATTCACTTGTACCTATGCATTTCAACCACATGTTGTATCGATCAGATTCTCAATTGGTGTGATGAGACCTAAGTATTGTCATTCTGGATACGCACAGAAATGGCAGGGGAATTGAAAGACAAAGGGGAGGAGCACGAGCTATTGAAAGGGACAGGAGCAGTGAAGGTTCCAATAGAGTTAGATCAGGGCAATATATTGCTGAAGATTGTTCCCTGGATCGGTGGTCGCATCATGTCTATGATCCATAAACCCTCAGGTTTGCACACCTCCATATTGCTGCCATTTCCCACTTGCACTTTTTTCCACCCACTATCTTTATACTGAGACCTTCTTATCATTTTATCTTTTCCCTTGAGATATGAAAACTCCATTACTGCCACAAGACAGGAGTAGACAAATTCATCAGAAACCTTTGCAATGACAAAAAGGCTGAAATTTGTTGATGAGGTGAGGTTTGTGCATAACAAACATGGGAGGTGAACAAGTTCAAAGCTGTTTTTGTGACCTACCAAGAGCAATGGTTGACAACATGGTGAGAACATGCTTCCAGGCTGTGAGTGGATTGAGGGGAGGTTGGAGTCAAGTGGCTACGAAGAGTATAGTGGAACAGAATTGCAGTCTGCAGGCTGTGCTGAGGAATACACAGTTGTCAAGTGAGTTAGTCTCTTATTGCTACATTAAGACTGAAGGGTTTTTGTGTTGCTATATCAGTCAATGTTTTGGTGCTGTCAATTCATGAGATGTGCATCAGTGACAGATATGCTAGATTAGGAGTTGATCGCTTTTGGGTACTCCTCGTTTGCCATTTTTGTGCTCTTTTGTTCATTAGAAGTATCTGAGCTGTTGAAATTTTGGGTTTGTGTTCTTTGCAAGGCGGGAGATGGCTCAAGTTGAAGGCCAAGATCTTCTTGGTTTAGAAGGAGACATCAGTGGTGGCCTTGCCTTGTGCCGTGAAATATTACTCCCGAAAAGTTCTCCAAATACAGTGCAAATTTCATCAAGGATTGTGGCAAAATCAGTGGGTGCTGGCTCTGGTGGATTTTCCAGGTAGAGCTCAGTTTGAACACTAGTACTGTGCACACTAGGATTGATAACAGTGGTTTGTCATGAGCATAGAACCTATTGTGTTTCCATTTCAATCCAGAGAAATAAATTGCAGGACATGTAGTAAGTTGGCATTCTCTTTGTTATGATCAGTGTTGAGGAATGCTACCTGCTTCATAGCTTGAGCCCTATGGGATGATGATTTTGTGGTGTTGTAGGTTGGTGTGTTTGAGAATACACCCGGTGTTCAAACTTGCACATCCAATGGGAACTGTGATCAAGTATACTGCGCTTGATGGGACATTTCGTGAAATTAGTCCTAACATGGATTTTCAGGAAACATGGCTACGTGGCTCTGAAAGGCCTAATGGTAAGCTGGAATTTTTTCCTTCTTTGATAATTGAGCTTCCGTCCCAACTTGAGATGAAAGTTATTGTGTCAAGCATTTCACCAGTCAAAAATCCTGAAAATTTCTGAGTCTGTTTACAAGAACGTTCAGGAGTTATGTTGATGATTATGCCCCAAGTGGGTGCATGCTTTTTCCTCTGACCTGGACTCTACTGTTTTGATTAAGAAGATTGCTTAAGTGATCACTTGGTGGCTTGTGATAGGTGAATGGAGGCTAGAGGATACCAAGACAGGTTTGTCATTGATCAACAGGTTCCAGGTGAAGGAGGTGGAGGCATGTTTGATTCACTGGGGTCCAGGCAGTTGCAATTTGGAGCTTTTCTCACCAGAGCGTCCTGTCTCAAAAGATACACCACTGGAAATCTCCCATGAGTATGAAATGGTTGATCCTCATGTTTACTATTAATTGATTCTCATATTTCTTCTTCAACCCATATTAGTGCGGAAATTATCAAGATTTGTCTGTATAAACACAATTTTCTTCAGGGCTTTAACATTGATTTTCTTGATTATGTCATTTGATTAGAATATTTGCTGCTGGAAATTGAGTCTCTAGGTCCCGAGCTATTCCAAGACTTAGACATCTTTAGGAGAGGTAGGCCAAACCCATGAACTCTCCATTGTGAGGGAATGGGGTGGCAACATTTTTTGCAACATTTGTCTTGATATGTTGTTATAATTCTGAAGCTGTCGGAATTGCAAACAACTCTGAGTTTGGTGAAATTGGATCTCAGTGATTTGTTTGGGGGTGGCTGAAGTTTGGGGAAGTTTGATCAAAGGATAGCTAGGTGGTGTTAACATAAGAAAACATTGGTGAAATTGGCCACCACATGTGATGGGACTTTAGATTGCTATATAGGTGTTGAATTGAACTTGGAGTCCTTGGTTTCTTAACTTCTCTACTTTTTCTACAATGTAATTGGAACTGTGCTCATGCGCAATTGAAATTTTACTGGTGCTGCATCCAATGTTGTTCTCACTTAGTGAAATGGATTGGAAATGGCATGGAACTCAAATCATAGATCTGGAAGGACTTCTGCCCTTTGGCTATGATTTGCTTGTTTCTGCCACAGCCAGTGGGGGAGAACCTCTATGTGAAGAGAATTTGCAAAAGAATCTGGTAAGCTTGCAATCACATGCTTTTTGCCTTTGATGAAGCAAAAGCACTCGTAGATCTGGAAGGGCTTTCACCTTCAGGTTACCAGTATTGTTTGTTACTGTCACTGCTTCTCCCACAAGTGGGCAAAACCTCTATCTGAAGAGAATCTCTGCAAATTCTCTGGAAACTCACAATCACCCATTTGCCCTTCACGAAGCAAAGAAGAAGGTTTTCAAGTATGTAGAAAGCTGGATGGGTCTATTGCTGCAGATTTTTTGGCCATTAATTGCAGCAATACTCATGGGTCCGGTTGGTAATCTTTCTACAGTCTCTGAAATTCTCAATCTTGTAATTTGCAAATTCTGGGTCCAGAAAAAAGGAACTTAGCTAACTTCTCAACAACAAGTTCTTTGTCTGCCTTATTCACAAGAAAGAGCATAATGCTAAAGTCAGCTGTGAATTTTTCATTCCTGGCAACAATGAGCATTGAATGCTTGCATGGTACCACCACACTCCTAACAACAATCCCCACCAACCCTCTCATCCTTGAGAGGAAGGGAGATTCCTGCCTGAAAGCAACAAGGAGCCAATTGGGTGAAGGACAATATTAGTAGGGTTTGCAGGAGTGACATTGTGAGGTGCTGCTATTGGGAACATGTTGAGGAACACACAGAGAATTGGAGGAATGTGCTGAGAACACATTGAGATCTTGATGGAAACACAATGAGAACAAAAAAATCCAATACCCACCACCGTCCCCAAAAGAAAAAGATAATTGGGTCTATGGATTGCAATTCCTCATTGGCTGAACAAAACTTCCATTCCCAAAATCTGTGTTCATCACATATTTTAGTATAGGCTAATGGGAGGGGCACGAACTGTAGGGGCCGATAGCTCCACCCAGAGGTCTAGTAGGAAATGACTCTTGGATCTACTTGGGATGCTTTAGAGGGACATTAGATTTGAGTAGTCCACTTCAGAAAGTGGAGGGGGATTTGCATTTTGGTCTACTTGGGATGCTCTAGGGACATTGGATTTGAGTCCACTTCAGAAGCTGGAGAGGGATTTGCATTTTGGCAGGAGTTCTTTCTGGACCCTTTGCAATGGTGGTGGGATCACAGAGCAGAGAAGGTAACTAAACATCAATCAATGCTGTCAGAGTTCACATGCCATTCAGAGCCATAGGACTTTGTTTGGTGTCAATCTTGTTGCTCTTTCTTGGTTTGCTTCTTGTCCTGCCATGGTCTAGACTGCATTTGCAGAATTTTCTTTCAGATTCTTTCAGATGGTGGTGGATAGTACTCGCTGGAGAATTTTTAAGTAAATGCAATATGCTGTGACAAATGCCTTGAGTAGTAATGCAACATCAAAAGACAATCTCAGAGCAAACAAATGTGCTATTTTACAGGAAACTCTTTTTCCTTCCAGATTATCCATTCTCTTCGCAGCAGATGAGAGGAACGGTGTGAATGAATTTTCTGTACAAAAGGTGACAGTTGCACCCTGTAAATGTGAGACAAAAGTAACAAAATGACTACTGGCAAATCTAGTTGTATAAATCATCATCATCTGCAGATGCAGCAAAGGCTCCTGCTTCCACACCTGAAGCTACTCCTGGAGCTACAACAGGGCGGTCAGGGAAGCGGAACTCTGCGCCAAATCCACGGGATTGCTGCAATGTTTGTGCAAATGCTTGATATTTTCGGATATCAGCATCACTAACACTACGCCTGGCAAATTTCATAGCCTCCTCAAAGTGGCTAGCTTTAATTTCAGCCACCTCTTCAACCTCATCCTCCTCCATTGCTTCCGGGTTCTCTGCCACTCTCTTTTCCCTCTCAATATCCTGCACACATGTTTACATGAAAAATCCTCAAAACAAGTCCAAAGGTGAATAATAAACCAAAATACAGATTCCTCTAGCTTCAGTCCCTTAATTACTCGACTGGAAACAATGCAAAAACAATTACAGGGCCTGAACAAAGACACCTTATTATAATCAGAAAGGAGTCAACCAATAATCAATCAATCTCTTTGTGTATTACACAGACATGTCTCTGGGTATGTAAATTCCCTGGATCATGGTCAGAATACTAATGAAACAAGTACATAGGCATCTCTCATGGCAATATCTTGAATCTCTTCACAATGAACACAAATACTCTGATCAATTCCAGAAATTTCAACATGAGGTCAACACTCAACAATCAGGAGTATACTTTACCTTCTCAATGTTCTCACGGATGGCATATTTACAAGCACGTTGGCAAATTTCTGTGATGTCAGCACCACTGAACCCTTGAGTATATCTAGCAAGGGATTCCAGGTCCACCTCCTTTGCAATCGGGGATTTCCGGAGTGCAGCCTGAAAAATGCGAAGCCGTGATGGCTCATCAGGCAATGGTATGTAGATCAGCTGATCAAGACGGCCAGGTCGGAGGAGTGCAGAGTCAATAATGTCAGGTCTGTTAGTAGCCCCAATGATAAACACAGTCTTCTTTGCATTCATTCCATCCATCTCTGTCAGCAGCTGATTCAGCACTCGGTCTGCAGCCCCACCTGCGTCCCCTTGGCTGCTGCCTCGCTACCAAAAGACAAAAGAGAAGAGAAAATACCATAAGGCAACAGTAAATTATGCAACAAACAACGGGGATATTATGAGATTTAATCTGAGAAATCTCACCAGTGGAGACTTCGGAGATAATTCACAGTGCATGAAATGAAGAAACTGACTTCTACCTCCTTGGCCGGCACTGAAAGATTTCCTCACAAGCAATTACGAAGCAAGGATCCTCACCTGATTGGCTATGGAGTCAAGTTCATCAAAAAAGAGGACACACGGTGCTGACTGCCGGGCTTTATCAAACACATCGCGCACATTAGCCTCACTTTCACCAAACCACATGGTGAGAAGCTCAGGCCCTTTCACACTGATAAAATTTGCTTGACACTCATTGGCAATGGCCTTGGCCAGCAATGTCTTTCCACACCCAGGCGGTCCATAGAAAAGGACGCCTTTTGATGGTGACATCCCAAACTTCTCAAACTTCTCAGGATGCTCCACAGGGTATTGCACCGTCTATCACAAACAAGGATTACAGCACAAATAGTTATTGTAACTTGCCTTAGCCTGACCTGACTATGAAATTAGAGGTAAAGGTCAACTTTCTATCCATAAATTTGAGTACACATATAACAGATCTTGGCATACATTGCAGCACATCATTGCTTGCAACAATAAGAACAAAGACCTGCAACAAGTAAGACACTATGAAGTATGAAGTACCTCTTGAAGTTCCCGCTTAACATTCTCAAGACCCCCAACATCTGCCCAACTGACATTGGGCACCTCCACAACTGTTTCCCGCAGGGCAGAGGGATTGCTGATACCCAGGGCTGTCTGGAAATGCTCATTTGTCACAGACATAGAATTGAGCACCTCTGCATCAATGGTCTCATCTTCCAAATCAATGACATCCATTTTCTCACGGATGCATTGAAGTGCTGCCTCAGTGCACAGCGCAGCCAAATCAGCACCCACAAACCCATGAGTATTGTGAGCAATTTTCTCCAAGTCCACCTGCATGAATGGTATGTCAGTTAGTCTGAAAGTGAAGGCCAACAGAGCTCAAACTGTCATCTGGAACTGGATCAGTCTAATTGTGTACAGAACTTACATCTTCAGAGAGCTTCATATTTTTGGTGTGGATCCGGACAACCTCCAGCCGGCCAACCTCATCAGGAACCCCAATATCAATCTCACGATCGAAGCGGCCAAAGCGGCGCAGGGCAGGGTCAATGCTGTTGGGGCGATTAGTGGCACCCATGACAATCACATGTGCACGAGACTTCAAACCATCCATAAGCGTTAATAGCTGTGAAACAATCCGCCGCTCTACCTCCCCCTGTGTCTTCTCTCTGCACAATACATAAACATCACAAGATCAGCCTTGCACACAAAAGGTTTGTGTTAACACACAGTTTCTTCATAGTAGGGTAGAGATCCAAAATGGAAATAGTAGATCTGTACCTCTTGGGTGCAATTGAGTCAATTTCATCAATGAAGATTATTGATGGAGCATTCTTCTCTGCTTCCTCAAATGCCTTCCTCAGGTTGCTTTCACTCTCTCCAGCCAACTTTGACATGATTTCAGGACCATTAATAAGGAAGAAGAAGGCGCCTGTTTCATTGGCAACAGCCCTCGCAATGAGAGTTTTCCCTGAGCCCGGAGGACCAAAGAGAAGGATACCTTTCGGTGGCTTCACACCAATTGACTTGAAGAGCTGTGGATGCCGGAGTGGAAGCTCCACAAGTTCACGGATCTGGGCCATTTGCTTCCGAACGCCACCCACATCATCATACCCCACTTCATCAAGCCTCTCCTCATCCTCCCGTCTAAAAATGGACACCACAAATATCAATGATCATCAGTCTCCTGTTACCATAACAGTCTCATGTTGCAAGGACCCAGGGTTCTTTGAATGTTATCTTGGTTTGGACCACTGGGCATCATCCCTAACCCCACTCTAACACAGCAAACCTGCTCGCCAGCAACGGTGATCGATTAAAAGAAGGACAGCTTTATGTCAAACATCAATGCCTTACAAAGGCAACAACAAGGCCTCCTACATGCCCACCATTTCAACATAATACCCTGATCCCCACAAGAGTCCTCAAATAATTTAAAGCAGTTACAACCCCAGAAATATCATCGCCCATCTGAGCATCACCAAAAGAAATTATTCCCTGGTTTGTAAGTCTGAAAAACCCATGAGATGCCAACAACCTTAGAATCCCTTCCAACAATGCCCTGAAAACCTCATAAAGCAATGCAGGATGACCAACCTTAGTGGTTCGCCCTCACAAAAGATCTCAGTGTCTGGTGCCACAATACAGTATTCAGCAGGGTCTGTCTCAACCACCTTGAACTCAACACTCCTCATTCCTCCACGCACAAGAAATAGGTCACCCTTACGAACTGGCCTGTATGCCTCCAAGAAATAGGCTGCAATTCACAATTCACAAACATAGCTCAAACCACAAGCACCATTGCACACCGAATGAAAGCCCATCACAGGTGAATGCGATGGATGCCATAGTGTGTTACAGAACAACACTTCCCCAAAATAGAAAACATAAAATTAGGGCGTTGTTACACCAATGAAAATCTGGGTTACACAGGAACACAGCAACATACGTTTCAAGTATGCATCAAAAAGGCTGCCAGTCACACCCTCAATGGAGTCATCAAAGGGAAGCACATGGATGCGCTTGCCATACTTCACATCAGCACATTGGTGCACGGATACAACATCACCAAGACGGACTCGTAAATTTGCTCTCACCACTTTGTTCATGCGAATCTTTGGCTCATCACAAGTGTCATCAGCCAAGACTATGCATACTGTATCCTTCCTCTTTTTGCCCTGCAGGTTTCCAGATAATCTGTCAGAAACTTTCTACAACCCCTGCACACTGCCATCACTCTTTGTCCGAACATCAGGTATTATTTGGATCTCTCTGTGTATGCACATGAATCAGGGAAAGTGGGAGGCAGATACCTTGATGAGCACCGTATCACCGCGGAACAACTGCAACTTCTCCATGGTTTCCATATTGAGTGCAACGACAGAGTTGTCATCGTTCACAGCTTCATCCACAATCAGACGATTCGGAGCTTTCTTCCGCTCCAAGATTGCAGTCGAAAAATCCCTCTTTGCTGCTGCTGGCTTCCTGTTACGCCCAGAAAGACAATTGAATCAAAAAAAGCCAGTCAAGCTCTGGCCAGACAACAAACACTCGTCAGACAACAACATACTACTACCAACTGATGAACATGCAGACAAGATTGAAACAAAAACACGGCATGGGCGAATTCCCCCAAAAGATTCACTGCCAAACAACCCTCGGAAACACGAAACACAGAAAGGCCAACAAATCCAAATCCAAAAGAACTCTCCCATCATCACTTCCCTTCATCACGCACAAAAAAACTCTCCGAATTCCTTTACAAAAAGCAGGAAAATCGGGGGAAAAAAAAAGAAAAAAAAGACGACATTATTATTTTTTAAATCACAAAAGAGAAGCAGGACTTCCTTCAAACCATACAAAAAAAAACCTCGTAAATATAATCCTTTTTCCTTCACCATTCAAAGCTCGCAACCCTAAGCTAAAACACAAAACACAAAGAAAGAGGAGCAAGATCCAAGATGAAATCAACAACAACAACAACAACAACAACAATAAGGCCAAAAAAAATAAAAATTATTATTACGGCTCTGATGACGATTCGATGCCCGCAACTTCAGCAGCCGACGACGACATCGCTCCGAAAACAACCCAAACAACTCCACTCAGAAGATCTCAAAAGACGACCCCCCCCCCCGCCCGAACAAAAGCACGTAAAAAACGCACAGACAAACGCAATAAGTAGTAAATTTTGCGATGCTCGCTTGTAACCCTAAAAATTTGAAGTGTCGCGGCGGAGACTCCCATCAGTCTGTCGCAGCTCACTTCGGTATATATACTTTTGTTGGCCCCTATGTAATAATAATAATAATAATAGGTCTTTTTTTTCCCCTTTTGGGGTGTTTTTTTTTTTTTAATTTTAAAGCTTCAACCAATCAATGGCTTTTTTTTTTCTCGTTTTAACCAATGGAAAGTGCTAGAACCTATTATTGTGACTTTGGTGGTTCCAATGAAGCTTCTTCTTCTTCTTTTTTCTTTTATATTCCTTTCTTTGGTCCCAAGGAAGGTCATAGATGTAAGGGGGGGTGGGGATTTCCGATTATTTTTTGGGGATTGATTGTATTGTTCCCTATCATGTTTGTAAATTTGTTTCCATAGATTTTCAATTGTGTACATAACATGTTCCCCAAGTTCTCAATGTGCTCCCCCAAGATGTTCTCAACAGCACCACTACACTTTTATTCCCATAATCTTTGCCCAAAGTTGAACTTTCATTATTGTATCAAGGTCGGCCGAAGAGAAGCGCTAGGGTACACGAACCTCCTTACTTATATTTTGGGAGTGTGAATATTTTGCTTCTAATTGGCCAATCAAAGTGATTCCTAGCACAAAAGAAAACTAGAAATGGATTGCCCAATTTTCAATACAACTATTGATATATACCAAAGTTGAATAAATAGTAGTAGGTTCAACAAAAATTGTATTAATTTTTACACTTGCTGAAATTTTCAAAAAAAAAAAAAAAAAAAAAATTAAAATATTTTTTTTTTTTTTTTTTTTTAAAAAATTATTTTTTTTTTATAAATTATAAAATTTTTATTTTT
>Ga0116231_10005427_pt1 | contig 25149 bp, 28 predicted proteins | sample S1TSphgellanicum_2_FD_89695 | JGI IMG/M metagenome (GOLD analysis project Ga0116231, IMG submission 89695) | Host-associated microbial communities from peat moss isolated from Minnesota, USA - S1T2_Fd - Sphagnum magellanicum MG | ecosystem: Host-associated > Plants > Peat moss > Unclassified... | reverse complement strand
GGTCGCAAAATGGTAAATGGGATCCCGCTTTCGGACACCAATTGTTCGTACTTCTTGTGATTGTGCGATGATTTGACGTCCGCATCGATGGCGGACAAGTAAACGATGTGCTTCGTACCTGTTTCCTTGGCCGCTTTCAGGTAATTCTCAATCAAAATATCCTCAACACCACCCGCCAAAAACGGCAAGACGATGAAAACCCCATCCACACCATTGAATGCTGCAAATGCCGATTCCAGACTAGTATCTAGAACCACAGCCTCAGCACCCAGAGCAACGAGAGCAGAGAGTTTGGTAGGATCTCGAGCTCCCGCTCTCACAATATACTTGTTGCCCGCCTCGGCCAGCAAAAGCTTAGCCACCGAGGTACCATTCTTACTCGACGCGCCGGCAATAAGAAACACTTTCTTCACGGCAGCCATTCCGATACCCCGAACAGAGAAGATCTAAGACAAAGATGGGTTGAATCCGAGCTCAGGCCGGGTAGACTGGTCTCACTCCCAACACCCACAACTAGCAAAACAGCAATAGCAATTACAACTCGTTCTCCACAGATCACGTACTAATCAGAACAAAGTTGAGATCGGAGATTCGCCTCACCGCCGACAACAACAACAACAATAAAATGCAAATGCACGAAGTCTAGAGACAGATTTGGGAATGTGTGGAGCTGGGAATTGCGAGAAAATGCAACTGAATTGGAGAGTTTATATAGAGATTTTGTGGGAAGGGGTGACAGGGTTTTCGATGCTGGTGAGTGCGGATTTGTAACTGACGATCATCATCTCGGGGCTGGCGACTTGGGAACTGATTTGTGGTAGGACCATGAAGGTGATGGACGTCTTTTCCGAATGAGTTTCGTGATGGCTACTTTTTTCTCCGGGAATCCTTGTCTTTAATCCCAATCTCCAATCGAGTTGGCGGAATATATATTCTCTTTTTGCACTGATGAATCGGATCTACTTTCTTGTCCTGTACTTTACCGTTCTTCCCGTAGTCCTTGAATACCATCCAGTTCTACTGCAAGCTCCTTGTGCTGTACTATACCGCCCACCCCGTTACAGGACAAAGGGTTGAGGGATTGCTGCAATTCCGAGCGCCCGGCCACGTCCACCCCCAAAAACCCATTCAAATGACTGTTAACTGTGTATTGTGTGTATTGTGCTCGCAAAAGGAAATCAAAACACTGAAGTATATGTGTTGTTTGCAAAAAACAAAATTTGACTGGGATGAGTGTTGTGTGTTACACAGATTTTTTTTTCCCTTCAAGACAGATTTTGTTGACAACAAGATTTGGGAAATTTTTGGAATTGTTCCTTTCTAGTGTAACAAAATGGAAACCCACTACTTTGCAACCCTTCCTCGATTTACATGATGAAACTCAATTCTTTTTATCTTTTTCTAGGTAAGGCACAGAAAGATCAAATGTATTATTTATAAACTTTTCTGCACTTTGTTTTCCCTGTTACCCATTTATCTTCTTATACTTTGAATAGTTACCACCATCTATAATGCAAAAAACTATTGCCCAAATTTTCGACATCACAAAATTAAAATTAAAAATTTTGTTAGAAAAAAACCCTGGTTGTGCAAATGAAATAGTGTAAACTGAAATAATCATTTGAAAATGAGTATTATTTGCAAAAACATAATAATTGAGATGAGAGTTGTGTGAAAACAAATATAAAATAGAACAATAGTCTGAAAACATTAAATTTTGTTGTCCAAAACATTCATTGAAAATGAGTGTTATGTACATATCCAGAGGCAAATATGAGCAAATGAACACTATGTGTGTGTGTGTATATATATATATAGATATAGAGTCCAATGAGCCAAGGAAGGGGTGTGTGTGTGTGTGTGTGTGTGTAAATGGAGGTACGTGGTACACACATTCACTAGGGAGACTTATTTAATTTGTATTATTTATCCTTGATGTTCAATATTTTGGTACTTGGTAATTAAAATAAGATTTTATTATGCTCTTTCTTTCTCCGTTTCCACTTCTTCCTTCGTTCTTGTTGTGGGTATCATTTCTTGTGATAAAGTTTTGGCTAGTTTTCCAGTTTACATCATATTTAAATCTTTGTGCTGACTTATTTTGGCCTTATATAGGTTGTTTTTTTGTTTCACTTCATGCCAAAACCAGTTTGGGTAGAGGAGGCTGGGGAAAGGAAGAAAGAGATTCCAATTTCCTATTGGAGGGAGTCATTCATTTGTCTAATTTTAGGGCCAAAAAGCCCTTTTGTAGTTCTTAATTGATTTTTGTGATCTCATAGACCAGAGGATTCAATCCTGGCAGGTGGAAAAGAACATGGCAGCAATTTCATCTGGGTATCCTTTCAATCCTCAGAGGGAACCTTTTTCTTCTTGTTCTGGGGTGCAGAATTAGAAGTTGTATACAGACTGATTCTCTTTTCTCCTTTGTTTGAGGGTAAAAAGGTAGCCGCCTACAAAGTCATAAATAGTCAAATTGAAAGAGAGGCAGGCACCACATATTGCCATGATCAAGACCACTGAACCCTAAGGGAGACTTTAGACGCGGGTCCAAGGTCCAGGGACCAATGAATTCAAGGAAGCTTATTGGTCGAAAGCTTTAAATTGGTCCCAAGGCCTTTAGATGAGGGTTCACAACCAAAAAGTGGCAAATTGAGGCTAAACTTACATGGCACTTGTTTTGGAGGGAAAATCAATTGGTTTGGACCAAAAAACAGTGCTAAAAGGAGAGCTCCTGATTTGGAGAACCAAGAAGCAGGCTAGGGACCAAGGTATAGTCCAACTCAAGGATTCAATTTGCTTCAAATCAGTCCAAATTGGTTCTTAGGAAATTGTGTGACAAAAAACTAGGGCATACAATAATCAAAACAAGGAACATATATATTAAATGGTAGCTACACTCTCAGAATTACCCACTGGCATGAGCCTATGACCACCTAAGTTCTTGCCTTTTCCAACACAAAGAGGCTTGAGGTCTCTAAAAGGTCAGATCACTCTAATCTTTCTCTCTCTTGAACCCACTGGCCTTTCTTCTCCTCTCAATTTTTTTAAACCATATAAATCCAAAACAACATCAAGCTTCCACATGAACCCAAATCCTAGATTACACTTTGTAATATAGATCCCTAAATCCAAATAAATTGCACAAACCAATGTTCATGACACCATCCCTCAAATTGACAACACATAAAAACAAGAAAACAACACACTTCAACTCCCCAGTGACTACTTCACAAGTTTTACAAAGAACCACAACCCCTTCTTTACATGATCAACCCTATAAAATTCAACTAACTATGACTATTTTTTGGAGTTCCCAATAATTAAGGTGTTTTCTCATGATATGCAAGTCAACAACATTCACATACAGATCAACCTAACACACACACATTAAGAAGATTCCAGGCTGCTTTTGAAATCCCTAGGATTTTCATCATCCCCCTCATCATCAAACTTAAAGCCCAACTCGTAGACTAATTTTTTGCCTCTCCATGTACATTGTGCAGTGGATTTCTTTGTACCTCTCTTGAAGACACAAATTCAACCTTACTTCTTTAAAAAACTCTACCTACTGAAAAAATAAGCATCCCCCCATCCCACTTATCCGTTTTGTTGTTTTTCTTTCTTCCACTCCGCAATAGGGAATTCCACTAGCTCCCCATCGCTTGGCAACTCCCCTACCTCACATTTAGCCAATGTCCAGTATTATCCATAGCAATTCACTTGTCCCAAATAAAAGAAAACAACATAAAAACATCAAAACCATAAACACCACCGCATCTCCTTCACTCCTTTTTTTTATTTCCATTATTGTCATGAGTAAACACTCCCAACCAAAAACAGGAAAAAATGTTCTTTCCTTGAAACCCTAAAACTCCTTCCTGTACACATCCAAACCTTAAAGTTAAAAATTTGTTACACATGTGACACCTCCTTCCTTGATTTATCTGTGTCCGCACAGATCTCGGACTAGTTGAACACTTGCAAATCACGCGTAACACGTTCCCATTGCTTGCCATCAATCCCTTTTATGATGTAGACTCGACTGCCATCGTCAAATTGTCTACAACCCTTCTCATTCTTGTATTTCACAAAGGCATACAAACCTTCCCAATTAGCAAGTAGTGCCTTCCTTTTTCCTTACTTTCTCATCTTTACCACGGTTCTTCCTTCCTCAAATCCTACAAACTCTTATTTGCCTTTTCGTGCAACATAGCTTCTGCATTGCCTCTTCTGTGTTTGGTCCACATTCTCCAGCACATATGAATGCATATTGGAAATGAGTTTGAGCTTCTCCACCGTTAGCTACGTCATCTCCTCCAAAGTGAGTTCTTCCTTTTCCACATTAGTGAATGCAGAAAGGTTGTTGTCACATGTGAACCTTGGGGTTCTTCTAGTCAGCACCATGAAAGGAGAAAATTTGGTGTTGGCTTGAACACCACTTCTATAGCCAAATAGAATCTGGGGTAATTAGAGGTCCCAGTTATCCAAATTAATAGATGACACAACAAATAATCCATTTTTCAAGGTTTTAATCATCATCTCCACTATCTCATTGCATTGATGCCAATGTGGAGTTATGAACTGATGAATAATCCCATATTTCTTACACATCATGTCAAATTCAACCATCCACTCACCTCCATTATAAGTGAAAATGAATCTAAGCACACCAAATCTACATATGATTTCTTCTTCTAGAAATCTTGTGACAATAGCAGCATCACAATCCCTAACAGGCCTTGCTTCACACCACTTTGAATAGTGATCAATGGCAACTAGAACATACCTATTTCCATCTTTAGTTTCAAGCAAACGCCTAGCAATATCCAATGCCACCTTATAGAATAGGTCATAGACAAGAATGTTCTTCATCTCTTCAATACCTAATATAATATTTCCTAAACTTTTGGCAAGCTAATAGTGTAAGCATTATCTCAGCATCACTCTCATAGTTTTTGTCCTATCATACCAAAAGAATCTCTTCTTAACCTCAGCCAGCGTTCTTCCTTCATTAAAGTGCCCAACCTCTTCATGCATGTCTCTAACCAATGCCTTTCTTTCCTTGGGCTTTGGCACCACCAAATTCTTGAAGAACAATGTATCTTTTTTCCAGTGATAATTCAATAGTCTTCTTTTGGCTCAATCAACCTTAATAACATCATCCAACACTTGGTCCAAAGTGCCTCCAAACAACATGATCATGCTAGTTTCATCCTTCCAGATGTCCATTTGCTTTATTATTTCTTCTATTTCAATGTCATTTTCACTGCTACTCACATCAATGGGGTTTATTTATGCATCCACCATCTCCTAGACCTTGCAAATCAATCCCCAATAGTTAGTTTAGTGTCTGGTGCTGAAATCCTACTTGCCTTTTTTTTTGGAGCAGGTACCTCAACTAAGAGATTAGAATTCTCTTTTGCAAATTCCCTAAATTGATTAATTTTTTCCTGTTCTCCCCTCTGCATCAGTTCAACATCAACAGCTTGGGAAATACTAAAGATGTGTGGACTCAAAGTGGTGGATTTCCAAATGTGTGCCACATCAACATTCTTCTTCTCATCTTGTATATCCACCCCAAAATCCTCATCCTCATCATGTGAACCAACTAGATTACGGCTCAAAGCATCACCATTTGCATGCCTAGGTCCTACCTTGTGGATGATTTTGAAATTGAAGTCTTGGAGCATGGATATCCACATGCCTCTCCTACCAAATGGATCAGATATAGTTGCAAGCCACTTTAATGGCTTGTGGTCAGTCCTAACAATAAAGGAGGCCTGATATAAATACTGCTGAAAATGCATTATCCCCCATATTAGAGCATAGCACTCACCCTCCATAGGATGGAATTTCCTTTGTGAGGGTGTGAGACCCTTACTTGCATATGCAATAACACATTCATGTTTATTTTACTTTTGGGATAGGACTAACCCTACCTTTTTTATAACGTAGTCTACATAAAATATGAAAGGCCTCTCAAAGTCAGGTCTTACAAGGATGGGTGCCTCAATCAACCTGAGCTTGAGTGTATCAAAAGCTTCTTGACAGTTAAAGATCCAAAGGAAACTCCAATCCTTCTTGGTCAAATCAAAAAGTGGCACAACAATTTTGCCATATCCACGTACAAAATTCTTATAATATATTGTTAAACCTAAAAAGGCCTGCACATTAGTTATAGTCTTGGGTATTGGGAAATCTTTAACATCATATACCTTCTCTGGATTAGGATATGAACCTTGTTTGGTCACAACATGTCCCAAAAATACAATTTGTTGTGCACCAAAAGAACATTTACCGAAGTTTAGCTTTAAATTCCCCTCCCACAATCATGTAAGAATAGCCTTTATATGCATAAGGTGTTCTTCCCATGTTTGGCTGTGTATATTGACATCATCAACAAAGACCTTCAAGAATTGGTCTATCCAATCCTTAAACACTTCTGCCATGGTCTTGGAAAACGTCCTTGTTGCATTCTTTAGTCCAAATGACATCACATTCCAATCATAGAGACTAGACTTTGTGATTATGGATGTCTTTTTAACGTCATCTAGCAACATTCAGATCTGCCAAAAACCAAATTGCAAATCCAATGCACTAAACCATTGGTTGCTTCCCATCTAAGAGAAAACATCATTAATCAAAGGCATTGGAAATGAATCCTTTTTGGTCTACATGTTCAATGGTCTGTAATCACCACAAAACCGCATGCTACCATTTTTCTTAAGAGGTAGACTGACCTTACAAACATATTCAAAGTCAATATTCTTCATCTTACTAAGTTTGATCAATGCTTGAATCTATCTATTCACTTCAACTTCTTCCCAATAAAACAACCTCCCAGGTGTGGTGCGACATGGGGGAAAGCCTTGTGTGTCAATTGCATGTTCCCCTATTGTGCAGCACCCCAACTCCCCTTTGTGCCAAGCAAAGACATCCTTGAAGTCCTCCAACAAAGTCTTTCAACCTAGTTTTCACCGAGGGCCTAGTCAAACTTTATCATGCTTTGTATTTCATCCCATTTTTAATCTTTAGACAAAACACCTTGTTGCATGTTTTCATGATTCAAATGCATTGGATTAAGCACATGCACATTAATAAAACATCCCTTGAGATTTTCTGATTCTTCAACAGCTGCCCACTAAAACCAATCAACATAATCATCCCCTTTTATTATATACTCCTCCAATAGTTTGTAGTGTCGATCTTGTAATATCATATTCATAATTTGACTAGTGGACTCCCGTTGAAAAAGATGGTTTAACCCCTAATCCTTCATATCATCTTCAAATGCCACATCATTTTCTTGCATGATCAAGCTTACCTAAGCATCCTCCTCATCAATTTCACTCCCAAATTGAGTTATGCTATCATTAAATGATCCCTCATCATTAGGATGGTTTGGGCCTAAAAAACATCCGCCTTTGTAAGACAAGCCTTTCTCAAGCAGGTCTTCCATTTGGAATTGTTGAAACATGTTGTCAAGACTTTTAATTTGCTCCACTGAAGAAGTAAACTATGCCTCCCCATACTATACAATGTTCACAACATTCAAAGGTAGCATATACAATGTTCACAACATTCAAAGGTAGCATATACAATGTTCACAACATTCAAAGGTAGCATATACAATGTTCACAACATTCAAAGGTAGCATTTCCACATCAGCCCCAAGTCCATGCCTAACTTGTATGGTGCCTTTTTCTACATCGACCACTGCCCCAATCTTTATTAGGAAATCTAAACCTAACAAGAAGTCGTATGTATTTGTATCCACCACCAAAAACACCATATTGCAAACCACATTGCCAACACACATAAGTATGTCATCTAGCCTCCCCAAAGTAGTGGTAATAATTCTAGATGTCGTCTTATATATCTCATGTCCCGAAACCAAATGCATGATCCCAAGCTCTCGTACTACATTGGTTGCCATTACTGACATAGATGCACCAATATCCACAAGTCCCTCAACCACCCCATTATTGATCTCCACATGTAAGTGCATGGTTTTCCCTTAATAAGTTTTGTTCACAGAAATGCTTCTAACAATAGGGGTATTGTTGATAGTTGCAACTAGTCTCTTCATCTTTCTTTCTTTTGGCCAATTTAACCAATCCTTCAAAATATTCCAATTCTCTAGGGATCTTCATGATTGTCTCCATGGAGGTTAGAAAAATCTGGACCTTCATGAAATGTAGAGGAAATTTTTATCTTGCTCCAAAATCAAGCACTACTTCCCTAGTTCTATCTCTTGCCTCAATGCCTTTGGCTTGTTCGGCAATCCCTTTTACTCCATTAGCTTGCATCAGAAGCCTTCTCTTGGGAATCCTATTTCCAAATGACAAATGGTGATTAACACCACAAATCATGTTTAGTTTTATTAGTGTGGCCTCTTCATCATTGACCAACACCTCAAGGTAGTTGGCAATGGAGTTAGAAGGTTTAGTCTCTTTCTTCTTCCAACAATGATCCTCCAAATGCCTTAAACCATTACAAAATGAACACCTTATGCCACAATTTTTGACCTCAACTACCATAGTCAAACGCTTAGCCCAATCATTCACATCTTCATGGTCCCTACCCCAAAACAATTCATCCATACCTTGAGGACTAGTCATGGTGATTCATTGGATTCAAGTCAAATGGTGAAAATTGTTGGGATCGTTTAGCTAAAGAAAATCTTTGCAAGTGTAGAAATTCTCATGATCCCAAGCCTTACTAATCCATTTTCCCTTCTTAAGTTTAGTTAGTACATAGAGTATTCCTTCTCTCTATCTTGTCATTATAGGATTAAAGCGTATGGGTTTAGGTGCAGTATCTATGCTAGGAACCTGGCTCAAGTCACCACATCAAACAACCATACATCTACTTCATCCAATGTACAAGTACTGAATGTTAACAAGAGAAAGACATTGTATGATAAATCTATACCCACATCTAGCCTTCATCTAAGTTGCCACCTTCATGAAAAACTCAAAATCACTTTAACAGCCAAGTCTCAACTTTCAGGAATTTGAGGACAAAGTCCAATTAAGGTTACTAATGCAAATTAACTAATCTAATAACTACAGACCTTGTATTATGCTCTTGGGAAAATACAATATCATCAAAGGATATTACCCCCTTTGGGTTTCTAAAGTTCATGACTTTTTTTTAAACAAAACTTAAATTCTATCTTGCACTTCTCGATTCAAAAAACTCATGTTGCACTCTTTCAACTATTAGAATAAGATATTGAAAAGCAATTGGCAAAGGTGAGAAAGTTTGCTCATCTAAATTATCTAGTTGTCATGATTGCTGAAATTCAACATTCTACCAAAGCCTCCAGCACACCAATCATGATGATAGACATGACGTCTCAACTCTGAGAATCTTGTCACCTGCTTGGAACAAGGCTTCAACTTTGAGCATGAAAAATCTAGTGAAATGATCAAGAAATCTCACAAAATGAGGTATTTAGATATCTCAAACCCTAGGAATTTCTTTGGTTTTATTTGACACAATGTGAATAGATCTACGCAGGGTATGAGGTGAAGTGGAACTATTGTTATAATTATGCACTTGTGTACTAGCCACTTGCTCATCATGTGACTTCACCCACATTCTCACCCTAGACACACCCATTATTTGTGATTTTGATGGCAATATCTCCAACTTGTGCTTTTGTAGGGTTGAATCCCACCATAGTCACCACCCCAAATCCAACCAACCTTAAAACCATTTATCCAACTTGAAGAAATGGTTAATTGGAAGGGTTGTTGAAATTCCTAATTATTTACTGATCATGGATTGCTTGAAGATCAATAACAAGCTAATCAAAATCAAAATTAAACATGGCTCCCTGAAACATAAAACCTATCACCACACATAATGATGATCCCAATTCATAGATTGTGTACCTAAGTTGATTTGCTTTAATACCAAAAACTAGGGCACACAATAATCAAAACAAGGAACACATATATTAAATGGTAGATACACTTTCAAAATTACCCACTAGCATGAGCCTATGGCCACCTAAGTTCCTACCTTCTCCAACAAAGAGAGGTTTGAGGTCTCTAAGGGGTTAGATCACTCTGATCTCTCTCTCTCTCTCTCTTGAGCCCACTGGCTTTTTTTCTCCTCTTAATTTCTTTAGACCATATAAATCCAGATTAACATCAAGCTTCCACAGGAACCCAAATCCCATATTACACTTTGTAATATAGATCCCTAAGTTCAAATAAATTGCATAAACTAGTGCTCATGACACCATCCCTCAAATTGACAACACATAAAATCAAAAAAACAACACACTTCAACTCCCCAATGACTGTTTCACAAGTTTTACAAAGAACCACAAGATCCACCCTTTAAAATTCAACGAACTATGGTTGTTCTTCTGAGTTCCCAATAATTAAGGTGTTATTTCATGATATGCAAGTCAACAACATTCACATACATATCAACCCAACACACACACATTGAGAAGATTATAAGTTGCTTTTGAAATCCTTAGGATTTTCATCATCCCCCTCATCATCAACCTTCAAACCCAACTCCTAGATTAAATTTTTGCCTCTCCAAGTACATTGCATAGCAGATTTCTTTATACCTCTGTTGAAGACAAAAATCTAGCCTTACTTCTTTAAAAATCTCTACCTATTGAAAAACAAGCATCCCCCCTTCCCACTTATCTATTTGTTATTCTTCTTTCTTCCACTCCGCAATGAGAATTTCACTGGCTCCCCATTGCTTGGCAACTCTCCTACTTCACATTTAGCCAATGTCCAGTATTATCCACAACAACTCACTCATCCGAAATAAAAGAAAATGACATAAAAACATCAAAGCCATAACACCACTGTATCTCCTTCACTCCTTTTTCTCGTCTCCATTATCGTCATGAATAAACACTCCCAGCCGAAAGCAAGAGAAAATGTTCTTTCCTTGAAACCCTAAAATTCCTTCCTGTACACATCCAAACCTTAAAGTTAAAAATTTGTTACAATTGGACCCTGGACCATTGTCTAAAGTGGGCGTGAGGTAGAAGGCCTTTGAGCTAGGGTGAACCGATACCCACACTAGTACCTTCACCTTCTTGAGTTAGGTCTTTTAGTGGCCATATTCAACCTAGGAAATGTTAAACTTGGATTCGAGACCTTGATTTAGTTGTAGGATGGGATACTTACAATAGTTAGAAGGAATAAAAAAAACATTAGGATTTTTACCATGGTACCATTGGGGGTGTTGGTTCACCCAAGGCTTTTGGGGCTTTTGCATTCTAACAATAAGTGAGGTGGAACGCTATCTAAGCCTCAGTTTGTGCTTTGCAAGGGTAATTTTTCCCACAAATTCATGTTCTTTGTGACATTGTGCCCACCCCATACTAATGGTGCCTTCCTTCCTACGCACAATGAAGGACCAAATGGATAGGTGATTACACATTGTCACCTACACGCCATCATGCTCTCAAAGACCATGACAAATTTTGAGAGCATGACAAATATCTAGAGTAAGTAAAGAATATTGCATAAACTCGTGAAATTAGCTAGTTCTCCAGTGCTAAGCTGTAAATCATCCAAGGCTCACTAACTGAAGAATTCAAACCAATGTTCGGTTGGAAACTCCTTTATGTGGATGTAACTGTAGGAAAATATCAAAGTAAATATATAACTTAACTAGCTAGGTTTTCATTCCCTACCCTTGTAATTGCAAGTGTTGGGTGGTAATTTGATTTTGTTAATAACCTCCAGTTCCAATTTTTTTTAGTGATTCCAAAGTGAAGAACCTCTTGTTTTGGTTTTCCAACACTCCCTAAAGATTTAGCACTTTCCATGGACGAATAACCAATAGTCTTGAAAAGGTTCTTTGACTAGTTCTTTGATCTTTCGAAAACCATGATTGTATATCAAAACTGATTCCTTCAGCTTGAGAACCATTCGTCAAGTGTGGATATACCAATGCTTACTTATTGATTGTCTCTTTGAAAAATAGAGAACTATTAGCACTGTTGCATACCTTATTTATTCAACTCAACTAGAAAATACTTCAAACTTACCTTATTTCAACTTTATCGAAGGTGGGTAATTGTTTCAAGGTGGGGAAAACAAAATATATGAAAAACTGATTATATGACTTTGAAACATTTCCACATTCAATAGTGCATTCAATTTAATTGGATTTGTTTGTGTTAGGGTGATTAATTTGTAAATATTTCTATTCTTTCCCTTTTTATATATTGCATTGATTAACCTTGAGTAACATATATACATTGTAGAACTAGAGCCTCTTTAGATTATGCTATCATTTGTTATTTATAGAAATTTCAAGTGAAAAATGGCGCCCCAAATTTTTGTGATAGGATTGGTGGTAGGATAAGTAGGAGTTGGAACTCTTTTGTACATAGATAAACACTAGGATTGTTCAAAGTAGGTTACACCTTAGACCATAATACTAGATGATATGATTATCCAACAGACTAGGCTTAATTGTTCCTCATTGTCCTAAAGACAAAGCTTTCAAGTTATCCACATTATAGTTCTTTCTCCCATGGATAAGCCAAGGAGTGATTGGGACATCATGTGCAATCCAAAGCTTAGGTAGCCTTAGATAGGATCATTATCTTGGATAGGTTTGAGTAATTGTCTTGGGTAGGATGAAATGAGCATGCGAAGGGTTGGATAAGTATTGATGGTTAGACAAGAATTAAAGGGCAAGTGTCAAAGGTTATGAGCCTCCTTATGTGAAGCCACAAATTTAAGAACATTGAAGAAATAAGGGTTTAAAAAAAGGGTCCATTTTTAACGGAGAAGTGATGAATGTTGATTGTGGGGCATGTAGAATGGTGTCGTGCAAAAAAAGGTCCAATTGAAAGGACACGATTCAAAGTCGTTGGCGCAACATGTGAAGTTCAAAAAAATAACTTTGGAGTGTATGGAGGAAATCACATTACAACATTGGAAGAGGAGAATGTTCACCATGAAAGCAAAGTTGCAATGACACTTGAAAGTAGGCAATGCTTTCAAATGCATTTAGTAAAGAACATATTGTAAGATATTTGTGTTAAGCAACTAATCTTAGTTCTATTGTAACAATATGGACTTAAACACACATAGATGGACCTCCACATACTTGTGTATACACATAGATGGACTTCAGCTAACTAAACCCACATACATTTGCAGTTGAATAATACATCAGATTCATGGTTATCTCTAATAACCAGAATCTGTAATCCAGAACAAAATGTTAGAAACTTCAAATAGAATTACAATTACTATTCATGAGATTAGAGACTATAGATGATTCACACATCAAATTAAAAATGGAAATCAATGGAAAATTCTGTACTATCCCTGTTTACTGAAAACTCCACAAAAATGCAACTAATGGGTTTGAAGCTTCGGGAATGAGATACACAATGAAAGGTCCAGTTACCAAAAGAACAAAAGAGCAGCCAGGGTATTTCTGTTAGTTGCAGCTGGTAAAGAACTCCAAAGTCTTGGATAAAAGACCTAATTTCTGGATGGAAGACAGAGACAAGCCGAAATTCTCAGCAGTGGAGAGAAGACCTGCCTTTTCAGCTTTGGAGAACAACCTAAATTGCTGCACCCTAGACAAAAGCTTCACAGCTGAATTGGGTCTATCTGCAACTTTGTCATGAATCTTCACTGATTTATCACCCACCTGAAGCACTTTCACCTGTTGTTGTTTCACACAGCCTGCCAATATGGAACTTTAGAAGAGCAATGAACAGATGAAACTTGCACCGTCCCATATTTCCAGTGTCCAAGCAAGAACCCTGAAATGGTAATCCAAGGATGCCATGCAATGGTCAAGGGATGCCGTTACAATGGTCCCAGGATGCCTTTGCAATGATCAAGGATGCCATTTGCAATGGTCAAGGATGCTATTTGCAATGGTCACAACAGTAGCATTCTAATGTGCAGTTTTGGTCACTTACATGAAAAGATTCTTGAAGAAAGTAGCCACAGAAGAAGAAACTTCATGAAGTTTTTCAGATGTGTTCATTGAGACAGAAAATTTTTGTTGAAGAAGCTACATGACATATGAAGAAAAATTGCACTCATTGTGATCCTGAGGGCACCATCAGGCAGTTTTCAATCCCCATCCTTACCTGGTTTCTATGACTGGAAAAACAAGAGTGGCAGTTTGATGATGATGAGAAGGAAAATAAATAGCGCATGCATTTGATTCTCTCTCTCATATACTCTTTTTCAATGGCTTTGCTACAACAGATTCATGTCCAAAGCTCTTGCAGAAATTGAGTCACATGGGAAGAAACTAGCCCTAGAAGATTGTCAACATTGTCAAGATTGTTGCATTTTTGTTGATTGCCTCTTGTCTGCGTCTGTATACCTCCCATCTGAAAAACCAAAAAAAGAAGCACAAATGTAAAGAAGCAGACAGACAATGCAAAGTGCAAAGAAGCAGAAACTGCTTCTGTGGGATCCACCCATCAAGCAGATGCCAGTTATCCACAAGACATGCAAAGGGCTGCTACAAGGAATGCCTGCCTGCCGCCTGGTATCATGTTCTTCTTTCTAGATTCTCGGATCTCCCAGACCTTCATAGATCTCTTGGCGAGAATCCAGAAGAGCTAGGGTGGGAAATCTCTGAGAGCTTCCCTTTTGCAAGCTTCATCAGTGTGGCGCTCCCTCTACAACAGCAATAGAAAAGTGTAGAAAAACGTGTCGTGTGGGGAGGAGGAGGAGGAGGAGGCTTGGGAGCTGCTTGCTGCTGCTGCTGCACACCCCACAACTTCAAAAAGCTCCACAGAACTCCCTCCAGAATGTGACAATTCCTCTGCTTCCAAGGTGAGCTCCTCAATCAATGGTGTTCTCGTCCACCTTCTCCCACAATTCCTTGAGGCTTGCAGATTCTTCTTCTTTCTTCTCTTCTTCTCTTCTTCAGTCTGCTCAAGCTGTGCAACTTTTCTCTTGAATTAGGTTCTAAATTTCGATGGGTTTCTTTTTCTGGAAGCTTCATCTTCTTCTTCTTCTTCTCCCTCCTCCTCTCTTCTTCAGTCTGCCCAAGTTGTGCAAGTTTTGTTTTGAATCAGGTTCTGAACTTCTAATGTTTTTTTTCTCTGGAGACTTCATCATTATCATCATCATCATCTTCTTCTTCTTCTTCTTCTTCTTCAGTCTGATCAAGTTTTGCAAGATTTGTCTTGAATCAGGTTCTGAAAATCTAGTGGTTCATCTTCTAAGAAATTTTAGGCCTCTTCTTCTTCTTTTCTTGTTGTTTTCCCAGAGGATATACACACAGAAGCAGCTCAGAGATGGGATTGCACCAATTCAATCACATCTGTGAAAACCTTAGTGTAACTCTTGATCATCTTCAGTGCCTCTTATCATTTGTTAGAAATTGGAAACTGCAGCTGCAGCTGTAAACTGGGAATATTGGAGTTTGTATTCAATTGCACTCAAGGACAACCACAGCTGTACACAGAAATCTCTTGTAGAATTTGAAGATCAAAGTTCAATCTCCCATTCAAGAAAGTTTGATTCCTCAATGGGATTACATCATGGTGACGGATGTGAACCAGCCATATGGGATGCCCAAAGAAGCCATGATGGCCTGACCTCCTCGGTCTCAAAGTCTGTCAGGCTTCTATTTGGTAAGTAGAAATGGCAACTGTTTGCATGAAATATGTCTTGAAATTTACAATGCTAGAAAAATGTCAGTGTCCAAAAACATGAGAAGGTGATATATATTGTTTCTTGACATTCACCACACATGCCCACAAAATGGGTAAGAATCCAGAGCTATTTGTCAAAACATTAAGCCATTAAGGAACACTTCCATTGAAGCTTTGGTAATTATCTGGTTCTCACAGAAAGGGATCAACAAACAACTGCGAGCGGGTTTATCATCCCCATCAGATTCGAACATGGCTTATACAAAGAAGTGTTCAACAAGGCTGATAGTAGTACTCTTGATTGTCAAATTCCAGTTTTGACAACCACCACTACACCTCGGGACCAACATTATCTACCGTACCTGAACTACGATATTAAGGATGACAATACTCAACCTCATGTTGAATTGAGTGCTGAGCTGCAAAAGCAGCCTTTCTCAAGAAATCCACTTCACAAAACAAGTCCTTGTATTGAATCAAGAGTGCAGCTGCAAAAGCAGTCTTTCTCAAGAAATTTGCTTCACGAGACAAGTCCTTGTGTTGAATCAAGCTGTGTGCAGCTGCAAAAGCTGCAGTCTTTCTCAAGGAATTCACTTCACGAAACAAGTCCTTGTGTCGAAACAAGTGTGCAGCTACAAAACCAGCCTTTCTCAAGAAATTCAAGTCTTGAAACAAGTCCTCTCATACCATCAAAACCTTTGCCACAGCCAAGAGACAAACACACAGTACAGTTACTACCCACTTCACAAAAGCAGGATTCCAGCTCCAACAGGTTCTCCTCTGGACTTGAGAATTTGAAATTGGTACGGGCCAAACTTGCACACCTTGCATATGCACAAGGCACTCAAGATGCTTCCAAAACAAAGATGAACAAAAAAGAACAAGCAGATGAAGGAGGATATGAGAGAATTCAATCAGCTAAGCTGGTCCACAAAGAAGAAGACCCATCTCATTCTGAACTTGAGAATCAAAGCTGGTCCAACTATCACCAATTCCCCAGATGGAAAACAGAGACTGATAATAAACCGTTGAAGGTGCTCCATCTTCCTAATTCTCCATCATGGAGTGGTTACACTGTTAGAGGATTGAACTCACCACCACCACCACCACCACTGCCACCACCTTCTCAGCCACCTTTGAGAAGGCATAAACCTTCATGTCCATCAAGGAAAACTGAGATAGCTACTTGCAGAATGCATAATCCTTCATGTCCTAATTTCCAGAAAGAAGTAGTAGGACCTCTGCAGCTTAGTCCTGGACCACCACCAAGGTCACATGAGCAGCTCAATGTGAGCAGCAGCAGTAATGGACCTCTTACTAACACAGCACAAAATTTACCATCCCGTAGGCATAAACCAACATGCATCTTCTCACAACCTGATCAAAGACCTCAGCGCATACATCACCCAAATTGCATAAATGCTCCTTCGAATGCTCATATGAGTTAACAGATTCATCATCATGCAGATTGAATCTCCTGTTTCTGAGCTTCGGAATTTAGCTTCCAAAAACTGTCTTTTGACATATGATCTTGGTGTCTAACCTGAAGAAAAAATGTGTCAATATTTGAAGGCAAACTTCATAGTTTGTTTTTTCATCAACAATAGATTAAATGGATGTTCATGGATGAATTCCATTCATGGATGATGAATTGGGCCATGATGGATGAATTTCATCCATAGATAATGAATTGGGTGATGATGGATGAATTTTGGTGTCATTGAACAAGGACCACTTGCAAGTTTCCAAAAAAAGCCAGGTCTTGCTTGAGCTCTGGATTGTGGCATGCAACACACTTGTTCTAGAAGTGATTCTTGCTTCAAACAAGTCATGTCTCAAGAGTGGTCTGTAGTAGTACCATGCCAAGTTCCACACTAACTACATTCTTTTCACAAATGTTGAAATTTCAAAGAACAAAATGTTGTGAAGGAAACTAAAGAATCTTTAAGAATATTCTATTTTTATTCCTTTTCCCAAAATGGAATCTTCAAAGTAAAATGAATTATTCAACACCAAAATGTTGAACTTTCCATGGTACACCGTACTTTGATTTATGACTATTACACATACTTGAGATTTCAAGTTAAAGTATTGTACAATTGGCCCACTTTGATTTATGATCAATGGTAACCAACACATCTCTAATTGCCATGAGTGGTTTCAAGTAAGAGTATTGTTATGTTAGCCACTTGATGAGTCAACTCATGAACACATAAGAAGAGTTGTTTTGGTTTTTAATCCTATTCCTTATAGTTCACCAATTCACATCTATTGCCATTAGTCAAGAGTCTAAATCTCATTTTGTTTTGGCAAGGCCATTTTCTAGTTATGTTTTTTCAGCTTTTCCTTTTAAAAGGTAAGGTACCCTTTCCAAAACCCCAAATTGTAGTGAGTTCAATAAATTACAATCCTCCTAGGATGAGCATTCATCTCATAATCCCACTTTCAAATCTTTGCTACTTTCAAATTCATTTATTGTTGTTTACTATGATTTTGTTAATTCCTATTGATCTTCCAAGTCTATGTATGGTTGGATCTCTAATCCCTTTCTATGTTATTCTTTTCCATCATCTTTCCTTTTTCATGATTTTTCAATCCCATATTTTTCATCCTTTACTTCTTGTAGCATGAAAATTGTGTGTAATATTTTTTCTTATCATGGTTTCCATCAGGTACATAATTAATCCCAAAACAACTATCCAAATGAACCCAAGTGTTTCCATTAGGAGCACAATACATAATCCCTTCCCATTCTTACTTGCTCTAGTACACTAACTTCTCACTTTCCTAGTTGAATCTCAAAATCTAAATGTATAACAAGTATTCATTGTCTATTTTAATTACTCCCATTGGGTTCAAACTTGATACATTTCCCTTGTACATCTTACCTTGTGAAAATTTTGGAAATCAAAACTATGGGTTATGTCCATCCATTGCTCCTTTCTCACATTTGGATCAAACATTAACAAGCTACTCCATAGTGTTAGGATCAATCTCCAATAAAAAAATGTGTATGGGATAAAAAGTGATGAAAATGCACAATTCCCCAAATGATAAGATAAGGTGATGCCATGTTAATTAGGTGATCAACCTTGCATGCACATGCAACCATTTTTTCCATTGTCTTGTTCCTCTTGAAACAACACTATTCCAACTCTTGTTTTCAATTAGTCCACATTGAAGACAAGAGACTTCACAAAGGTTAATTCACTTATAAAATTTCATCACATATTTTGTTAACATCTCAAAAATCTTTTTAAATTGTGGAATCCAAATAAAATGCACATCTTTTTGTCTAACTAAAACATAAGTAAATGTTTCTAACCTAATCTTTGATAAATGTTTAATCTTTGAAACGTTCAAAACGTTGGCACAATTTGGTGAATACAAGAAAATTCTTATGCCTTCATGTGTCATTTTGATTTGTCAAAGGGTTGATTACAAATCCGACAACTCCCCTAAATTGAAATGTCAAAAACATAGGGTATGAATATTGTTAAGTTTGTTGATTAGACTATGAAAGGCATCATAAACTTAATAGATCCTATCCTCCTATTACTTTGTAAACATATTCAAAATATGTACACTTCATCTTCCCAATCTTATCAATGCATTAGTCTAGTGTTTCACCATTCCTTTTCAACAAGAATATATAAGTAGTATATTTAACATGGAGTATGTAGTATCTTGATTCTCAACTATCATCTGCACCATTCAAAACCATATTGAAGCCCATATAATAAACTCCAAAATTCTTGTAGTTGGCATTTTGTGAGCTCTTCATTTAATTTCATTTTCTTCCTTTTATTTATATCAATATTTTTCTTTTTTTAACTTCAATTTTATGTAATCCCATCAACTTGATAAAAAGGTAAGGGTCCTTGAATATTTAAATTGCATTTCTTAGTTTCAAATCTTGTTAGCAAAATATAATATTTTACATATCCTTTTTCATTTTTTGTTCAATTGAGTTCATCAACATAATTTTTACCCTTTTTTTTTTCAACATTAGAATATAATCAATCATTTATCATTTTTAGACAAATTTGAACATTAGGGTTTAAGAAAAATAAAGCAAGTCAAAAAATTAATTCTCAAAAAAAAATAAAAAATAAAGATATATGACTTAAAACAAATGAAAAAGCAGTCGACACCTTCTAAAATTAACTTTTTGAATTAGATGAATATATCGTATGTGACTTGGAAAAGTTTTTTTAAATTAAAGCTATTGTATCAAAGTTGATTTTAATCTAGTTTTAATTGTATAATATTGTCTAAATTGCACAAAAGTAATTTTTTCCACATTCATAAAAAATACTTTACAAAATCCAAGCATATGGTGCACCTAATAATTGTTGAAGGCATGTATACAAAATACATTTTTGCATGTACAACTTTTTTTTTAAATGTTTCAAATGTTCAAACCTATTGTAAGCAAAGCTTTTTTTTAATAGGTTTCACATTGTCATAATCCAAAAATTCAACCTCCAAAAATATTGTATCAAGATGCACAAATGCTCAAACATTACTAACACATCATTTGAATTCTTTGATTTGAAAAATGTATCATATCAACTAAAATAATAAGCTTGTGATACATAAATAAAATAATGAATTAGAAAAATATATTATGAATGATCATATAAGGTTTTCACATCCCCATTATTATGGCTTTTAAAAAAATAAAAAATTTAAAGGAAAATCTACTTTTGCTTGGTGAACATAGATGGTCCAAAGTAAATTACTTTATCTTGCTTGGACCCATAATTAATCTTGATCTTTGGCTCATCACCAATTTATGAAGCCCATTGGTCATTAGAAATCAATCTTATTTAGCTTTAGACCGACATTAGGGTTTCATGACTCACATTGCATCACTTGTGTGTACTAACCCTTTCACTAGGTTACTCGCAATTACAATTGAGGATGCAAGGTTTTATATTAAAAACCCTTTCCCAATTTCCAAATAATATGAAGTTCATGCTACATCTTTAACACGGAGTTTAGCATTAAGCTTGAGGTGAAACAAGGGAATTAAGTTAGGATAAATTTTGGCAAGGGGAAAAAAATAAAAATAAAATTATATATATATACACCAACTTAAACAAAAGGGAAAAAACTTGGGAATTGAATGAAATAGTCCTAAAATTCAAACATGCATTATCACATTGGGAATTCAAACTTCTCAAGAGTTTCAAATGTTGAAACATATGTTTGAATGTTCAAGTTTGTTTGAATGCAATGACCACAATGTTGTCATTGAAAGAATCTCAATAGATTTTCTAGCATATTGGGCTTGTATCCCAAAATAAAATAGTTTTCAAAAAATTTGCACATTTCAAAACTCAAGCACAAAATGTCAAAACATTATTTTTAATGCTCAAAGCATGTTGTGGAGGGTGAAATCATGTTCAAATCAAAAACTTAAGATGATATTAGAAAGAATCTAATAAGTGTCTCTTGAATTCAAATTCATTTCATTGTTATAATCAATTCTTTTGGTAGGAATTGAATGTTATGCAACACATTGTTGAAAACAAATGGGCAAGGTCAATGGTTATTTTTTCCAATGAAATGCATTGTATGGGAAAATTTGTTATTTGATATGTGGGATGTATATATATAGTTGGGAACATTTATTTATTCTAGGTGGAAAACATTAGGGACAAGGCCAACAAAGGACATTGTAAATATCAAATGGTTTTTTTTTCTTTCCTTTTAATTTTTTTTGCAATTGAATAAGCTTTTTAAAAAAAAAAAAAAAAAACATTGTTGTAGGGACTCAATAGACACATCAAACAAATATTTTGAATTGCAATACTCCAAGGTTGAAATGTAACTAGATGGCATGAGTATTTCAAGTGTCCCCCCCACCCCCCACAATAAGCTTTTAGAATCCATGAAAGTGCCAAAAACTCTCACTAAATCTACATTCAATAAATACTAAACCTTCATCATCATAACATAGTTTCAAATGAACCCATTGAAGAGATATGTAAAAAATCCTAAACTTTTTAAGTTGAAATCTTTATAAACTTTGAAATTCAATAATCAATCCTACCAAAAGAAAAAAAACAAATGATGTAAGATCAAGTTAGGTTTATGTCATGCAGTTAAACATAATGAAATATTGATTTCTGTGAAAGACATGGATGATCAAATTTATAAAAATAATAATTGCAATTTGCAAGGTAGCAAGTTTTTATCCCAAGGTCCCACCCCATACAAGATATCCTTGATTTTCTCCCATCAATGCTCAAATGAATTAAAAAACATGATCAAATTAGTATTCCACAAGTAGTGGTGATAGTGAGGGTTTTGGGCCCCAAGGGGCTAGATTCAAGTGAAAGATTTGTAATTGAAGAATGTGGACCTCTTAAATGGCTGGTGAGGAGACTCCTATTGGAAAAAGGCTTAGTGACTACACACGTAACTCTAAGGATGGGCATATGATGAAATCAAACTATTTAGGGCAGGGAGAAAGGTGGTGCCCATTGTGTAGGTTGGTGGGTAGTTTGCAAAGGGCACAAATATTTGGCTACGCTTCCATTTTTTGGGCTTTAATTTTGCAACTTATAGGTCACAAGCTTGAATGGATTGTCTTAGTTTGGCAATTATTTGCTAATTTTTTAAAAACTCTAGTTATAATGCACTTGCTTGTGCACTTGTCACATATGAGATCACATATCTTACCCCAAAAAGGGTGATTAATCATATTTTAATATTTTAATAGTTAATATAGAATAGAATATTCCATTCATTTTAGTCCATTATACATGATGAAATTCATTCATCAGTGTTCACTTTTTTCATAAGATAGATAATAAAAGAAGATTCTTTCAATTATGGGCAATACGAAAATTTCCTTGAACTAAGTACCTAAACAAATATAATGTAAAAATGATTATGAAATATCTTTTAATGATTATTTTCCTTCCTTTCTACAGGATTGATGTTTATTACACTTGCTACCATGGTTTGATATTTGATAATTCATAGAATGAGAAGCTAGAAAAGACTCCAAAAAAAATTAAAAGGAGCAATGTCAAAAAAGTTGGGAATCAAACTCCCAACAAATTCTCTAAACCACAAGATTACCCTTGTAAATTAGAAAGCATGCCAAATTTGAGTGGTGGGTACAATATTGGTTCTACTTGTAAAGGAGAGACTATGATGTGGTTTTATTTGGTCTTGTATTTTGAGCAATGTTCACCATGTGTTGCAAGTTTAGTCCTTTTGGAACTTAACAAAAGTTTCTTTCTTATTTTAACTGTTGTTGGTTTGGAGTTGCTGTAAAGAAGTAGAGCCCATTATGGGCGGCCTCTTGTTAAGTCAATAAGTTAGTGGAGGAAGGTTTTCATGTACCTTCCATCCCTTGCCTTAGAATGGCAGTATATGAGTAACTTCAATACATGTTCGTCAAATAATTAATTAATTTTGAAGATTTCGTGTCAAAAAGGACATTCCTAAATATTTTTAAAAAAAAGAAAAAAGTTTCCTTCACAGAATTTTTTTTCTTTCAAAAACATCTTTTTTTCGAAAATTTCAACATTTTTACGAATAATATAAATAGTATTAAAGCTGCCAGGGTCCTACAATATGTACTATGTAAGGGCCTCTTTCCATTAGGTTTCGTTGGGATCACTAACTCATTGTGTCTCAACAACCGCTTTCCATTACATTTGTTCTATCTAGTTGTGCTCATAGCCACCTGACAACTCTATCAGTCAAACATTGACGAAATGTAGTACCAGCTGTGAGAGAGCCTAGTACCACACATAGGCAGGAAAGCACTTGTTGTACCCCCTCCCACCCCCCAAGTATATTAGTCAAACCCTGTACAAGTGATGGGCAGAGGGTATTTAGCACGTTCTTGGAAGGAGACTCTATAAGAGTGCATGTGCTGTATGGATAAGCTTGTTAGAAAAGTGAAGACTGAAGACCTGCAGTTCTTTTTGCTTGTTCAAAACTTGGCATGCAAATCGATGCATTGGCTGTTGTCTGCCAAAAATATTAAAAAGGTTGTTGAACTGCCCTCATCTTCTTGTATTTAGCCTTCACCACCATAGTCGTCAACTCACTCACTTTTAGAGAGTGGAGTGGAATATACGGAAGTAAGTTCCACGTTTTGGTGTTGGGTTGTTGTTGTTGTTCCTATTTGTGATAAAGTAAGCAACACTTCGTCATCATTATTTATTGTTGTTAAAAAAATGATGCAACTTTTGCCATTGGAAATTTTTCTTCTTAAAAGAACGTGGTGAATTTGATCAATTCTTCGAACCTTTTTGGAGCCTTGGTATTGATGGATGGATGACGTTCTCCATCTTTTTGGCAAACTTAAGGCTTTGCTTGATGAAATCTCATCTCACCCTACTGTTGGCTCACATTTGTCCAAATTGTAGTGCTTTTAAGCGAGGTTTGAAATATCTTCATTTGAAGACCCCACAAAACCCCTAAAAACCATGTGAACTTTCCCATGCTGTTGCGCAGCATGGGAGATGGAAAAAGCCAGAAGAAGTTCAGGGATGTTTGGGGGACAAACCGGCAATGCTTGACGTATTTTTTTGCATTTTGGTCCCACATTTTGAAGAAAATGTTCACCAAGTGTTATTGTGAACCATTTCATTTCATTTCATTTTCCAGGAACTCCATCAAACTTCTCAACTTTTGCTGGTTGGAACATTGTTAGGTGGGTACCAACCAAGCTGGAACCTTTGAAGTTGGGTATATAGACTTGTCCTGGTATCAAAGAAGCTACTTGATTTGGTCTCACCTAAGGCAATACCAGCCTCTTACCAGTACACTACTTATCTCGTAGGGACTTGAGGTGATACCAATTTAATACCAGGGTTATATTGGCCTCAATATCAAGTATGTACCAATTTTGGCTGGGTATGCACTTTAGATGTGGAACAAGAACCATGATTTAGATTTTTGGGGGGAGAAAAAAACTAGACCCAATGTTAATCGGAAGTTAACCACCAATTCTGGTATGGGATAATAAGAACTGAACCAGATCTGGATTGGATTTTCAGCGCCAGAACCTAGACTATTGATTCCTTGGGTCATTGGTTCCAAGCTTTATAAGGCCCATCAGTCCCAGCCTCCAGGTTGAAGGCAGGTCTAATTTCATGTTATTATTTTGGGAGGTTCTAGAGTTGGGTTCAAAGCCAATTCTGAGTTTTAATATCCAAAGTTGGATACGATATTCAAATGTGCCCACCACTCTATGATTCATGTGGGAGTGTACATCCATTGTGGACAACACCAAACATTAAACAAGAGCAACGAATTAAATGTGAAATGATTTGTGATGCAATATTATCATGGAGTTTGTGGACTTAGATGACCTGACCGAAATGGCCAAGATCCCAGTTAACTCCCCCCCCCCCCCCCCCCCCCCCCCCCCCCCAAAAACCCCACCCCCCCCCCCCCCCCCCGCCCCCACCACACCACACCACACACCCCCCCCACCCCCCCCCCCCCCCCCCCTCCTCCCC
>Ga0116231_10005426_pt1 | contig 25150 bp, 21 predicted proteins | sample S1TSphgellanicum_2_FD_89695 | JGI IMG/M metagenome (GOLD analysis project Ga0116231, IMG submission 89695) | Host-associated microbial communities from peat moss isolated from Minnesota, USA - S1T2_Fd - Sphagnum magellanicum MG | ecosystem: Host-associated > Plants > Peat moss > Unclassified... | reverse complement strand
TCGGGGGTCAGGCGGCCAGCGTCTTGCGGCGGCTGATGCCGGCAAGACCGAGCAGGCCACCACCCAGGAGCCAGATCGCCGGCGGAAGCGGGACGGCCGCGACCGACGGGGTCGTGAATTCCAAGCCGCTGCTGGTCAGGGACACCGTTTCGATAACGGTCGGCACGACATCTTTGATGCCGTTGCCGGTCACGTAATAAAGCGCACCGGCAGTGCCGAGGCCGTTGACGTTGGTCGGCGCGCCGTTTTGGTTCAGGTTGTAGATGTTGCCGTTCAGCTTGGTCGAGTCCCAGATGCCGCCCGCGGCGCTCGAGGTCGCGTAGACGTTGCTGGCGCCGTTCGCGTTCGCGTTGACCAGCGAAATCGTGTTGATGAGGCTTTGAGACCAACCGACGAGATTGCCGCCGGTCTTCGTATCCAACACCGGCAGGTTCGAGGACGTCACGGTGAATTGAGCATTCCCCGGAGTTTGGTCGCCGATATTATTCTGCGTCGACCAGTTTCCGCCGATCACCGCCCACTCGACGGTGTCGCCCGACGCCGCACCCGCGCTCGCCTGGCTCAGAAGGGTCTGCAGATTGCTGTCGGAGTAGGTCGTGCCCGACGTCACGGATTTGCCGACCAGGCTCGCAATCGTGACCCCGGTGTCGCCCGCATAGGAGCCGACGACGGCGCCGCTGCCGTTCAAGACTTCCGCGAAGAGCAGGGCATCGCCCGTGTAGCTCGTCGTGCCCGGCGTGGCGATGGACGCGTGGGCGGAGACGTAACCCATGGCGAGAGCGCCCGCAACGCTCAATTTGACGATCGTATTCATTCAGAACTCCCAGTTGAGAAAGATTAAAAACACCTGCGGCGAGCGAGGACGCACGAACCCTGAGCCCGCCCCAATGGGCGCTCCTTCCTTGTGCAGTCCTCGATCAACTGGGCGCCATGGTGAATCGGCGATGTGGCATCGAAGTGATGGAATTGTGAAAGTTTTCACAGTTCTGGCGCTACAGTCGGGGTGCATTCGGCCGATAACGGCGGCGCTTTCGCCTCGACGACGTACAGATGTCCGACGACGGTATGACATCCGATCGACGCTTCGCCGCCGGGCGCATCGGGTTCCGGCGATCGAGCCCTCACTCGCCGCTCGCGGACTCTCGGCGAGTCGGTCTAGTATCGCCGCCATGAAAAATCTCCCACCGACGCTCACGGAGGCGCTCGCGGCCCACCGACGCGGCGATACCGCCGGCGCGGAACGGGTGTGCGAGCAATTGCTCATCGGCGGTCCGCGCGATCCGCAAATCCTGCTCGCGCTTGCGGAAATGCGCCTCGCGGCGGGGCGGCCGGCCGAGGCCATCGCGCCCTTGAGAACCTTGACCGAGGTGCTGCCGAACGATGCCGCCCATCAGCGCCGGCTCGGCGGCGCCCTGCTCGCCGCCGCAAGTCCGCGGGCAGCGGTGCCGGTCCTGCGGCGCGCACTCGAGCTGGAACCTGAGGATCTGCGGGCGCTCAATAATCTCGGTCGCGCCCTGCTCGCCTGCGACGCCTGCGCCGACGCGATCGAGCACTTCGAGCGTGCAATCGCCCTGAATCCCCGCTACGCGATCGCGCACAACAACCTGGGGCTTGCGCTCGACCGGCTCGGGCGACTCGAGGCCGGCATCTCGGCCCTGCGCCAAGCCCTGCACATCGATCCCAGGATGCTGTCGGCACACCTGAATCTCGCCAATGCGCTGGAGCGAGCCGGACGCGCACGCGAGTCGCTCGCCGCCTACGAGGCGGCTTTGCAAATCGAGGCCACGAGCTTCGAAGCCTTGGTCGGGCGGGGCACGGTCTCGACCGAACTCGGCGACTTCGAGACCGCGCGCAACAGTCTCGAGTCGGCCGCCAGGGAACGACCGCGCGATGCGCCGACCCTCGCGCGTCTGGCCGGTGTCCTGCTGTTGATGGAGCAGGTCCCGGAGGCCGCGCGCGTCGCGGATCGCGCGCTCGAGATTCAGCCGGACCTCGTCGAAGCGCTGCACTACAAAGCGGCGGCCGCGAGCCGCTCGGGCGATCTGAGCGCGGCCTTGGCCCTTTGCGCTCGCGCGCTCGAAGTTCGATCGGATTTCGTGGACGCCTGGTGTACCCGTGCGCGGGTACACGAGCAACTGGTCCAAGGAAGCGAGGCGGTCGATTGCTACCGGCGCGCCCTGGCCATCGACCCCGATTGCCTGCCCGCGCGCACCGGCCTGCTCGCGGCGTTGATTCCCGCGATGCCGCGAATACCGGACGAGGCCTCGATCGCGCGCCTGGCATTCGACGCGGAGCTGACCGCGCTCGAAACCTGGCTCTTGGCGAGAGAAGCAACGCCGAGTACGGCGCTCGGCCACTCGCACTCTCTGGCGCTCGCGAGCCAGCCATTCTTCTACCTCAGCTATGACGAGACGTCGAACCGGGAGGCTTTGAGTCGTTATCGGCGCCTTTGCACACAAACCCTGGCGCCGCCGGGCAACAGCGCGCGCCCCCGCCGACCAGGCGACTCCCGCCTGCGCCTGGGATTCGTCTCGGCGCAGGTGCACGACCACTCGGTCTTCAATGCCATCACTCGGGGCTGGCTCGCGGGGCTGCCCCGGGACCAATTCGAGATCACCGTGTTCAGTCTCGGCGCGAAGCGCGACGCCAGCACGCAGGCCGCGGCGTCCCTGGTCGAACACTTCGTGGCAGGTCCGCGCGGGACCGCGGCGTGGCTGCAGACCATCGGCGAGCGGGACCTCGACGCGATCATTTTTCCGGAGATCGGCATGGACCGAACGACGCTGGCGATCGCCGCACATCGTCTGGCGCCGCGCCAGTACGCCGCCTGGGGGCACCCCGAGACCTCGGGTTTGGCGACGATCGACGCGTATCTCTCGGCCGCGCTGTTCGAGCCCCCGGACGGCGACGCGCATTACCGTGAACCACTGGTCCGCCTGCCGGGAATCGGCGTCCATTACGAGATGCCGGCGGCGGCCGCGCGACCCATCGACCTCGCCGCCCATGGAATCCGGGAGGGCGCGATCAAGTTCGTCTGCCCGGGAACGCCGTTCAAGTACCGCCCGCAGTTCGATGCGGTCTTCGTCGAGCTCGCACGACGCATCGACGACAGCGTGTTCGTGTTCTTCATGCACGACAAGGCCGCGTTCAGCGACGCGCTGCGTGCCCGGCTCACCGCGGCTTTTGCGTCGGGCGGCCTCGATGCCGCGCGTCACCTCGTATGGCTGCCGTGGCTGCATCGCGCGGAGTTCGCGGGACTGCTACGGCAATGCGACGTCTATCTCGATACGCTGGGATTCTCGGGCTTCAACACCCTCACGCAGGCGCTCGCGGCCGGGATTCCGATCGTGACGTACGAGGGACGGTTCCTGCGCGGGCGATTCGGCAGCGGGCTGCTGCGCGGCATCGGCATGCCGGACGGGATCGCCGGTTCGGTGCCGGATTACGTCGATATCGCCACGCGCTGGGCCGGGGACGCCTCGATGCGACGGGCGTTCTCCGCCGAGGCGCCGGGACGGGCGGAAGCGGTGTATCGCGACCCAGCGGCGCTGGCCGCGCTCGCGCGGCTGCTACGGGACCGCACACCGACGCAGGCGCCGGGCCGGACCTGAGGCCAGGGGACGGACCAGCACCGGGATTGGGCCCGGCGGGAACCCGTCGCGTCGGCAGACGGTTCGGCCGCGCGGCTCGCTGCGCTCAGGCCGCCGACATCACCGGTTCGCGCGGGAGGGTCCGGGCGTCGGCCGCGTCGAGCTCGGCGAGTTCCTCGCCGAGCGCGTCACGCAGGGCCTCGAGTTCCGAGAGCCTCGCCCGGGCATGATTCCAAGCCTGCTCGCTGCGCTCCATGGCGTCGAGCAGCTCCTCGCATTCGGCGCGCACGTTCGACGCGGCCTTGAACGCGGCGAACCAGCGCCGCTCGAGTCGTTCCGCCGCGCCGTCACCATCCGGGTTGCGGTTGCTCATCGATACCTCCAGGGAATGGGCCACTCAGTCCTGACTCAACAACTTGTATTCGAGACGTTCGATCTTGACCATGATCTGTGCCTTGAGGGCCTCGGCGCGATCGAGGCGTTCGCGCGCCGCATCGAGTACGGCGGCCGTTGCCAGCTGGTCGGCGGCAAGCTCCTGGAACTCGGCACGGGCCGCGACGCTGGCCTCATAGGCTTCCCGCCATTCCAGCTCGAGCTGAATCATCTTGGCGTCGATATCGAAATCGAGACTGCTCATCGTTGGGGATCTCCTCGAAATGTCCTGAAGGGTTCCGCTCCGATACTGAACGGCCAACATGACGATTCGCGGACAGGCATGCGGCAATTGCTTGAAACTTCGCCCCCGGAAAGCGGCCAAAAAAAAGGCCCCGCAAGGGGCCCTATTTCAGGGGATCGAAGCGATGAGGTCGGCGGCGTTACTGGCCCCGCCGGGCCAAGGGTTGCGTCGACGCGCGGGCGCGAGCCAACCAGGAAACGGTTCGAGAGGCATTCGGCGACGCGCTCTTCGCGTCCGCGGCATGCGGGATCACCGGGACACCGTCGGCGAGATTTCGCTGCAACAGATGCCAGGGCAGACTCCAAAGTTCGAGCGGTTCGTTCATCGCTGCTCTCCGTACTCGCCATTCGACCCCATCACGCGGCTTGTCCCACCGGAATTCCGACCGGCGCCATGTCGATTTGTTCCCGCAGTTTCGGCCAATCGATCAATCGCAAGCTGCCGTTCATGTCCTCGACCAGAGAACTGCAGCTCTCGACCCAATCGCCGTCATTGCAATACAGGACGCCGTTGATATCGCGCATCTCCGCCCGGTGAATGTGACCGCACACGACGGTGTCGACGCCGCGCTTGGCCGCCGCCGTCGCCACGGCTTCCTCGAAGCTGCCGATATACTGCACGGCCTTCTTTGCCTTGTTCTTGAGATACGAGGAGAGCGACCAGTGCGGCAGGTTGAACTTGCGTCGCACCCAGTTGATGTAGGGATTGGCGGCCAGCAACACGTCGTAAATATTGCTGCCGAGTTTCGCGAGCCAGGGGCTGAATTTGACGACGCTGTCGAATTCGTCGCCGTGCAGGACGAGCATGCGGCGGCCGTCGGCCGCCTCGTGAACGTATTCCCGGTGGATCTCCAGATTGCCGAAAACGGCCCCGTCGAAATCCCGGAAGACTTCGTCGTGATTTCCGGGAACGAAGATGACTTTGGTTCCCCGCTTCGCCTTGCCGAGGATCGTGCGCAGGACGTTGTTGTGGGACTGCGGCCAATACATCGTCTTCTGCATGCTCCAGACGTCGATGATGTCGCCGACCAGGAACAGCGTGTCCATCTCCACGTGATGCAGGAAGTCCAGCAGCAAATCGGCGCTGCAGCCTTTGAATCCGAGATGGACGTCGGAAATGAACACCGATCGGACTCGCAGCGAGGGACCGTTTCGCACCACCATTATTCGTCCTCCAAAGTGCTTCAGGACGCTTTGCACAATCGCGATTTTGTGTTACGCCGCCGTGACTCGGGGAAGAAGTTTTATTGACAACAAGGGGACTTACGCGTGGAACGTCGCGTGGAACACGATGTTTGTGACGCAATGCCGCTTACCGGCGCTGCGCGGGTCGGCGGCTCAGAGCGTATCGGGCGTCGGGATCGGCACGGCGGGAAGGGGGGCGGTAACGGCGACGGGCACGCTGAAGCGGTAGCCGAAACCGCGGACCGTCTGGATGTAGGCCTCGAAGCCGGCTTCCATCAGGATTTTGCGCAGACGTTGCACGTTGACGTCGACGGTGCGCTCGTCGACCTCGCTGTCGTCGCCCCAAACCTGCGAGAGGAGCTGCCCTCGATTGAAGGTACGACCCGGGTGGGTCATCAGGAATTCGAGCAGGCGGTATTCCACGCCGCGGAGGTTCAGGGGCCGGCCCCGCGCGCAGACGCGGTTGGCGGCCATGTCGAGCACGAGCTCGCCGAACTGCAGCGACGCACTTCGGTCTTCGCTGCGCCGGGAACGCAGGAGTGCCGCGACCCGCGCGACGACCTCGCGCAAGGAGAAGGGCTTCGCGATGTAATCATCGGCGCCCATGCTGAGCCCGGAGACGACATCCTGCTCATCGGCGAGCGCCGACAAGATGATGAGTCGCATCATCTGGGGACTTTTCGCGCGGCGCAGACCCTGGATCAGCTCCAAGCCCGCGAAACCCGGCATGTTCCAATCGATGATCACGAGATGCGGTGGGCGCTCGGCCAGCGCGGACGCAGCCGCATGTCCGTCCGAAATCGCGCGCACCGTGAAACCGCTCTCCGCCAAACGCTGGCGCAACGGCTCCACAGTGGCAACATCCCGGTCGACGATCAGTATCTGCTTCTTGGTTTCGGTGGCGAGCATATCGGCCACCGTATTAAAGAGACGAAGCTTTACAGTTCGTTGACCGTTTTGTGACCCTTGGGAAAGTTTGTCGCCGGTGACGAGACCGGGGATTCGTTGTCGGACGCATTCCAGGCGGCGAGCAAGAGCCCGAGCGCCAGCCAGTTCAGCGATGCCTCCCGATGCTTGGACCAGAATTCTCGCGCGGTTCGGCAGACAGCGGTGGGGCTTGAGTCGATCATGAGTGGCTCCTCGGGCTCGGGGTTGTTTCCTGCCTGCAGTGTGGATTGGGATCGCCGGCGCGGCGCCGATGCGAATGCGACGGAACGCGGATCGATTCGGGCGAATTCGGGCGGCGGCCCTGCGCCGGATGCGCATCGGCTATGATCGAACCCATGAAAAAGCAGATTGCGATCGTCGAGGACGAGCCCGCGCTGCGCGAGAATTATGCCGCCGCTCTCGCGCGACAGGGCTATCTGATCAAGACCTACGCGAACCGCAGCTCGGCGATGCAGGCCTTCCGTCTCCGGCTCCCCGATCTTGCCATCATCGACATCTCGCTCGAGGACGAGGCCGAGGGCGGCTTCGAACTTTGCCGCGACCTGCGTGCCCTGTCCGCGGAACTGCCGATCGTGTTCCTGACAGCGCGCGACAGTGAACTCGACGCGGTTTCGGGACTGCGTCTCGGGGCGGACGATTTCCTGACCAAGGACGTGAGCCTGCCCCACCTCGCCGCCCGGGTCGCCGCCTTGTTCCGTCGGATCGATGCGCTGCGCGCCACCGGCAAGACGACGGAGGTCCTGCGGCGCGGGGCGCTCGCGATCGACGTCGAGCGCATGCAGACCACCTGGGGCGCGACGCCGGTCGTGCTTTCCCTGACCGAGTTCTGGATCGTTCATGCCCTCGCCCGCAATCCGGGGCACGTCAAGAACCGCCAACAGCTGATGGATGCCGCAAGCGTCGTGCTCGACGACGAGACCATCACCTCGCACATCAAGCGGGTGCGGCGTAAATTTCAGGCGGTCGACGCGGGATTCGACGCGATTCAAACCGTTTACGGCATGGGATACCGCTGGGTCGAGTGAGGATCCGGTCGCAGCTGCTGATCGTCGGATTGAGCACGCTGGCCTTGCCGTGGGCCGGATGTCAGTACGCGCGCGAACTGCAGATCACGCTCCGGGGCTCACAGGAACAGGCCCTGCAGGCGAGCGCCGTGACCGTGGCCGACGCCCTGGCGGCCGAGCCGCAGCGGGTTTTTCGGGACGCCTCGGACCGGGCGCCGTTCGACCCGGCGCGCGGCGACATCTACGTGTTTCCCCTGAGCCGCCAACCGCTGCTCGACGGCTATCGCGACGACTGGTCGGTCGCTGAGGAGCCCCTGCCGATGCCGGACGACGGCGGCCCCAAGACCCGCCTGCAGGCCGGGGCGACCGAGCGCTACCTGTTTCTCTATCTCGAAGTCGCGGACCCGCATTTCCAGCCCGAGCCCAGCGGCGCGCATTCGAGCAGCGACCGTTTCGACCGCGTCGAGCTGCTGGTTCAAAAGCCGGACGGCACGCTGAGCTCGTATTTTTTCGCGACCGAGGCCCCGGGATTGATCGAGGGCCAGAGTTTGGCCTTGGACGACGAGGGTTCGCTGCAGCTCGGGCTCGAGCCGCGACTCCAGGCGTATTGGCTGCAAACCAAGGAGGGCTATCATCTGGAGATCCGGATTCCCCTGAGCATGGTCGCGAGCCGCCTCTGGATCCGACCGCGCGACGGCCTCAAGAATCCGCCGAAATGGGAATTGCCGGCGATCGAGCACCTGCAGGGAGGCCGGCTGTTCTTCGCCTCCGAAGGACTCGACGGGTTGCTCGCGACCTTCGTCAGGGATGGCACGCGGGCGACCGTGGTCGATCCGAATCGCCTGAAATTCGGCTCGGCGGGCGAGTTCGAATCGCCGACGGAGGCGGCGCATGCGCGTGCACTCAGTCACGAGTGGTTTCGCGCCCTGCTCGAGGTCGACGATTCGGGCTTGCCGCTGCGCGCCGTGTCGCCCGATCGCCTGCAAGGGCCCGAGGTCGACGCCGCGCTCGGCGGCCAGGTCGCCACGTCATGGCTGCGCACCGGCCGCGACCAGCGACCCCTGCTGTCGGTGGCGGCACCGATCATCGTCGATGGGACCACACGCGGCGCGCTCGTCCTGGAACAATCCGGCGATCAGCTCCTCGGTCTGCGCGATCAGGCGCTGACCCGCCTGTTCTACCTGACCAGCCTCGCGACCGCGATCGCCGTGGCGTTCGTGTTCGGTTTCGCCAGCTGGATCGGCGTGCGTATCGGTCGCTTGCAAGCCGCCGCCGACGCGGCCATCGGTCCGGACGGCCGGATCAGTCTGCAGATGCCGGAGGCCGCGCGCAGCGATGAGTTGGGATCGCTGGCGCGCAGCTTCGAGGGCCTGCTCGCCCGCCTCAACGAACATACCCAGTACCTGCGCACGCTGGGCGGCAAGCTCGCGCACGAATTGCGCACTCCGCTGACCATCGTTCGCTCGTCCTTGGACAACCTCGAATCGGAGGGCTTGCGCGAGGATCAGCGCGCCTTCGTGCAGCGCGCGCGGGACGGCAGCCAGCGACTCGCCTCGATCCTGAGCGCGCTCGGCGCCGCGGCGCGCGTCGAGGAGAGCATCAAGCAGAGCGAACGCGTAAACGTCGATCTGCGCCAATTGTTGATCGCGGCGGTGGGCGGCTATCAGAGCGCGTTCCCGCAACTACGGTTCGAATTGCACACTCCAGCGGACGTTTGTTTCCTGCAGGGAGCGCCCGATCTGATCGTCCAGATGCTCGACAAGCTCGTCGACAACGCGGTCGATTACTGCCCCGCCGGGGGCGCGATCGTCATCGCGCTCGCGCGCGAGTCGGCCGACTACGTCTTGAGCATCGGCAACGACGGTCCGCCGATCCCCGCGGCATTGCTGCCGCGTCTGTTCGAATCCTTGTTCGAGCATCGTTCGAGTCCCGGGGACAAACCGCATTTCGGACTGGGACTCTATATCGTGCGCCTGATCGCTGAATTTCACGGCGGCCGGGCGCTTGCCGGAAATCGAGCGGACGGCGGCGGGGCGCTTTTTACCGTGATTCTGCCGAGTATTTGAGGGCTCTACGGAACGGTGAGGCTCATGTCGCGGTACCCCGGCGACTGGATCACGAGTTCGTCGCCCGAACTCATTTTCAGTCCCGAATCGGTCCCGGAGTAGCCCTGCATGCCGCCCCGCAGGTTCAAGCGGCTGCTGGAGGACTCCTGCGTCGGCAGGTTGAGATCGATCACGCTGAGATCGAGGGGCTTGCCCGAGGAATTGAAGAGCGTGACCAGTTTCTTCGGGATACCGGCTGCGCGTTCTTCGGCGGTGACCAGGGCTTTGTCCCGAATCGTCACGATGAGCGGCAGTTCGGGACCCTCGGCGTGGCGCTGGAGGCTTGCGGCCGGCGGCGCCGCGGTATCGTCCGCGGCCGCGCGGGACGCCGCGACGATCGGGGCGGCAGGCGCGGCGGCCGGCATCGCCGGAGCCGGTACGGGTGCCGGTGCGGCGGGTTGCCCGGCCCTGGTGGCGAGCGCCTGCCGCTCGCCACCCCCTGACGCGCGGCCCAGGCTTGCAAGGCGCAGCGAATCGCCCCGCTGTTGCGGCAACAACATCGCCACGGTCACGACGAAACTCACGATCATCGCAACGACGATGGTCAGCGTCTGAAGTCGCGTCATGGGGCGCTCCTAAAAGGTGTAACTCGCACCCAGCGTCACGAGGTTGACGCTGAAAGTACCGGTCGTGCCGTCGTCGCCGGTCTTGTTGACGCGCAAGACGTCGCCGCGCAGGGACCAATGCGCGGCCAGCGTATAGGCGACGCCCACACCGACGAGCAGGCTCGACGTGCTCTTCGACGCCGAACCGGGACCGCCGTTCGATCCGACCGTGACCAGCGCGTCCGCCTTGGCTTTTCCATAGTAATCACCGACCCGAAGATCGGCCTCGAACGACTCCGTCAACGGCAGACGCAAGCGCAACGACAGTGCCGGACCGTGGGAGGTGACTTCCGTCTTGCTGTCGATCGACTCGTTGCCGGTCGACGTCGCGAGCGTTCCGGACGACTCGTACTTGACCTCGCCGAGATGGAAGAATTCCGCCTCGAGGCCGACATAGGGATTGAACAGGTATCCCGCATCGACCCACCAAACGTCGGACAGGCGTTGAACCGAACGAGACTTGTAACTGACCGTCTCGCCGTTCGCGGTCGCGGTGCTCGCCACCGCCGAGTCGATGAAGCCGGTGTCGTAGGTATTGTGCGCGCGGCCGAATTGACCACCGACATACGCGCCACCCGCATCGTCCGCGCAGGCCACACCGGACAGACCGGCGGCAGCGATCAGGGCCGACGCGAGTCGTGAGAGAGATGGCTTGAACGGCATCGAGGACCCCGGCGGAGGCAAAACGTGGGGGCGGACTATACCCGCGCAATATTCATCCTGGGTGAAAAAGCGGGCTTTGAGACAATGGTCTGCCGCCTGTTCCACCGGCCGGCTGTCTGCGGAGCCCCACTGCAATGGTTTTGTAACCTTGGATGTTCATTGTTGGCGGTCCCGCAAACCCGTCATGGAATCGAAGTAATGCCCGGACCGCACCGTACTCAGATCGCGCTCGTCGTCCTGTCCATGGCAGGAGCGCTCGCCGGATGCAACAGCGTCCATTCGACTTATGTGCCCGACGGACGACGGGGCTTCGTGGTCAGCTGCGGCGGCGTCTTGAACGGCTGGTCCAGCTGTCTCGTCCAGGCCGGACGGGCCTGCGGGAACCACGGCTACGACGTGATCAAGGGCTCGGAAGAGGATCGCAGTATGTTGATCGCCTGCAAAGTGCCGCCGATCCCGCCCGCGCCGGTCAGCACGGGACAGTGACGGAGTATCGGCCGCCGTTCACGCGCTCGCCGCAGGTGACGCGTATCGCTCAATGAGTGGCGGCCGTGCCCAGGCCGAGATACTCCAGGATCCCACCGGCCGCCTCCCGGCCTTCGAACACCGCGGTGACGACGAGATCCGAGCCGCGCACCATGTCGCCGCCGGCGAAGACCTTGGGGTTGGTCGTCTGAAAGCGCTGCTTCGCGGCCGTCGCCACGCGCACGCGGCCGTTGGGATGCAACGCGATGTTCTGCGTCGTGAACCAGCCGGGCGGACTCGGCAGGAAACCGAAGGCGACGATCACCGCGTCGGCGGGTATCGTCTCCTCCGTGCCGGGCACGACCTCGGGGACGCGGCGGCCGCGCGGGCCCGGCGCGCCGAGCCGTGTCTCGACGAGTTTGACGCCCTCGACGCGATCGGAGCCGACGATCTCGATCGGCTGCCGGTTGAACAGGAAATTCACGCCCTCTTCCTTGCTGTTCTTGTAGTCGCGTCGAGAGCCCGGCATGTTGTCCTCGTCGCGACGATAGGTGCAGGTGACGCTGGTCGCGCCCTGGCGGATCGCGGTTCGGTTGCAGTCCATGCCCGTATCGCCACCGCCGAGCACGACGACCTGTTTACCCCGCATGTCGATGAAGGACGCCGGATCCTTGGCGAGCCCGAGCTCGCGCTCGATATTCGAGATCAGAAAGGGGAGCGCCTCGTGGACACCGGGCAGGTCCTCGCCGGGGAAACCGCCCTTGACGTAGCTATAGGTGCCCATGCCGAGGAACACCGCATCGAATTCCTCGGTCAGGCGCTCGAAGGCGATGTCGCGCCCGATCTCCACGCTCAAGCGGAACTCGACGCCCATCCCCTCCATGACCTCGCGTCGCTTCTCGACGATCTCCTTCTCGAGCTTGAACGGCGGGATGCCGAAGGTCAGCAGACCGCCGATCTTGGCGTAGCGATCGAACACCACGGGCGAGACGCCGTTGCGGACCAACACGTCCGCACAGCCCAAACCCGCGGGGCCCGCGCCCACGATCGCGACCCGCTTGCCCGTCGGCTTGACGTGCGTCATGTCGGGCTTCCAGCCGAGCTTGAACGCCTCGTCGGTGATGTACTTCTCGATCGAACCGATGCTGACCGCGCCCAAGCCGTCGTTCAGCGTGCAGGCGCCTTCGCAGAGCCGGTCCTGGGGGCAGATGCGCCCGCACATTTCCGGCAGCGAATTGGTCTGATGCGACAGCTCGGCCGCCTCGAACAATTTTCCCGCGTTCAGCAAGTTGAGCCAGTTCGGGATGTAGTTGTGCACCGGGCACTTCCACTCGCAGAACGGATTGCCGCAGGACAGGCAGCGACCGGCCTGCTGCTTCGCCTCGTCCGGCGCATAGGGCGTGTAGATCTCGCGAAATTCGCTGGTGCGCACTTCGAGCGGCAGCTTGTCGGGATCCTTGCGTGGAAACTCGAGGAAACTTAAGTTTTTGTCGGCCATGGTTTTTCGGTGCGTGCGCGCCTCTAGGCGGCGCGGCGCAAATTTTCGAGCAGGGATCCGATCGCCGCCGCCTTCGGTTTGACGACCCAGAATTTGCCGATGTAGGAACGGAAATCGTTGAGCAGCGACGCGCCCCAGACGCTCCCCGTGGCGGCCACGTGCTGCTCGATCAGGCCCCGCAAGTGCTGGACGTGCGTGCCCATGCCCTCGGGCGAGACCCGGTGAATGTCGATCAAATCGTGGTTGTAGCGATCGACGAAGTCGCGTTCCATGTCGAGCACGTACGCGAACCCGCCGGTGAAGCCGGCGCCGAAGTTCACGCCCGTGCGGCCGAGCACGCAGACGACTCCGCCCGTCATGTATTCACAGCAGTGATCGCCCGCGCCCTCGAGCACCGCGAGCGCGCCGGAATTGCGCACGGCGAAGCGCTCGCCCGCGCAGCCCGCGGCGTAGAGCTCGCCGCCCGTCGCGCCGTAGAGGCAGGTGTTGCCCATGATGATGGTCTCGCGGGCGACGAAAGTCGAACGCGCCGGCGGCTTCAAGACGAGAGTACCGCCCGCCATGCCCTTGCCGACGTAGTCGTTCGCCTCGCCTTCGAGCAGGAGGCGCAGGCCCCCGGCGTTCCAAACACCGAAGCTCTGACCCGCCGAGCCGCGCAGATGGATCGTGATGGGCGCATCGGCCATGCCGTGATTGCCCCAGTGTTTCGCGATCTCGCCCGAGAGTCGGGCGCCGATCGAGCGGTGATGGTTGCGCACTTCGTAACTGAATTGACCGCCCGACTTGTTCGCGATCGCAGGGGCGATGTCGAGCAGCATCTGTTCGGCGAGCGCGCCCTTGTCGAACGGGGGATTGCGCGTATCGGTGCAGAACTGCGGTTCGCCGGACACGAGCCCCGTGTTGGCGAGCAGGGGCGCGAGATTGAGCTTGCGCTGTTTGGACGTCTCGCCGGGGAGGATCTCCAGCAGATCGGTGCGGCCGATCAGCTCCTGGATCGTGCGCACCCCCAAGGCCGCGAGGATCTCCCGGCACTCCTCGGCCACGAACTTGAAGTAGTTCATGACCATTTCCGGAAGCCCCACGAAGTATTTCGTGCGCAGCACGTTGTGCTGCGTGGCCACGCCCGTGGCGCAGTTGTTCAGATGACAGATGCGCAGGTACTTGCAACCGAGCGCAACCATCGGAGCGGTGCCGAAGCCGAAGCTCTCGGCGCCGAGGATCGCCGCCTTGATCACGTCGAGACCGGTTTTCAAGCCCCCGTCGGTCTGCAGCCGCACGCGATGCCGCAGCTCGTTCGCGCGCAGGGTCTGGTGAGTCTCCGCGAGGCCGAGTTCCCAGGGCGTGCCCGCGTACTTGATCGAGGACAGCGGGCTCGCGCCCGTGCCGCCGTCATGGCCGCTGATCGTGATCAGGTCGGCATAGGCCTTGGTGACGCCGGCGGCGACCGTGCCGACGCCGGGTTCCGCGACGAGTTTGACCGAGACCAAGGCCTGCGGATTGACCTGCTTCAAATCGAAGATCAACTGGGCAAGGTCCTCGATCGAATAGATGTCGTGGTGCGGGGGCGGGGAAATCAGGCCGACTCCCGGCCGCGCGAAACGCAGACGGGCGATCATCTCGTTGACCTTGTGGCCCGGCAGCTGACCGCCCTCGCCGGGCTTCGCGCCCTGGGCGACCTTGATCTGCAGGACCTCGGCGTTGATCAGGTACTCGGGCGTCACGCCGAAGCGGCCCGAGGCGACCTGCTTGATCTTGGAGTTCTTCTCGGTGCGATACCGGATCGGATCCTCTCCGCCTTCGCCCGAGTTCGAACGCGCGCCCAGGCGGTTCATCGCGATCGCGAGGGACTCGTGCGCCTCGGGCGACAGCGCCCCCAAGGACATGCCGGCGCTGTCGAAGCGGGCGATCACCGCGCCGATCGATTCGACTTCCGCGAGAGGGACCGGCGCCGATTTCGATTTCAAGGCGAGCAGATCGCGGATGCACGACACGGGCCGCTCGTTGACCAGGGCCGCATACTGCTGGTAGGTCGCGTAGTCACCGCTCATGACCGCCGCCTGCAGCGTCGCGATCACGTCGGGGTTGTACATGTGATATTCGCCGTTGTGCATGTACTTGAGCAGCCCGCCCTGCTCGATGCTCACCGCCGGATTCCAGGCACGCGAGGCGAGATGCGCCTGGTCGGCCTTCAGGTCGTCGAACCCCGCGCCCCCGATGCGGCTGTCGGACCCCTCGAAACACAGTTCCACGACGTCGTCGCCAAGGCCCACGATCTCGAACAACTGGGCGCTGCGGTAGCTCGCGATCGTCGAGATGCCCATCTTGGACATGATCTTGAACAGTCCCTTGCGGATGCCGCGCCGGTAGCTGCGCCCGAGCTGCATCTGGACGTCGAACTCCATCTTGAGCGCGCCCTTGCGCATCAGATCGAACAAGGTCTGATAAGCGAGGTAGGGATACACGGCGGTCGCGCCATAGCCGATCAGACAGGCGCAGTGATGGGCATCGCGCGCGGTGCCCGTCTCGACGAGGATGTTGCATTTGCAGCGCAGCCCCGTCTTGACGAGGCGCCGATGCACGGCGCCCGTCGCGAGCAGGGCGTGGATCGGCAACTGGCCCTCGACGAGATACCGGTCCGACAGCAGCAGCACGAGCTTGCCGTTGCGCACCGCCGCCTCGGCCTGATCGCAGACGGCGACGATCGCCGTCTTCAAATCGATCCGCTCGTCGTACTGCAGGCTGATGAACTCGTGCGGGACGCCGTCCTCCGCGAGTCCCATGATCTGGCGCAATTTGCGTTGCGAGAGGATCGGCGAGCTGAGGACGATCTGCTCCGCATGTTGTTGCGCCGGCACGAAGATGTTGCTCTCCGGTCCGATTTCGGTCTGCAGCGACATCACGATGCTCTCGCGCAGGGAATCGATCGGGGGATTGGTGACCTGGGCGAACTGCTGACGGAAATAGTCGTAGAGCGAGCGCACCTTTTTCGAGAGCACCGGCATGGGCGTGTCGTCGCCCATCGAGCCCACGGCCTCGCTCTCGTCCTCGGCGAGCACGCGGATGATGTCGTCGCGCTCCTCGGCGGAGACGTTGTACATCTTCTGGAACAGCGCGAGCGTATCGCGGTCGAAGGGCTCGGCCGCCAGCCTCGGATCGATCAAATCCGTCTGCAGATACCGCACGCCCTTCTTGAGCCAGGCCTTGTAGGGATGGCGGCTCTTCAGAAGATCGTCGACACGCCGCGTGTCCATGAGCTCGCCGGTCTGCAGATCGAGCGCGAGGATCTCGCCCGGACCGAGCTTGCCCTTCTTGACCACGTCCTCGGGCAGGTAATCCCAGACCCCCGCTTCGGAGGCGATCGTGATGTGTCGATCGCGCGTGATGGCCCAGCGGGCCGGTCGCAAACCATTGCGGTCGAGCGTGCAGCAGGCATAGCGGCCGTCGGTCAGCACGATGCCGGCCGGCCCGTCCCAGGGTTCCATGTGCCGCGCGTAATACTCGTAGAACGCCTTGAGATCCGGATCGATCATGTCGACGGATTGCCAGGCCGGCGGGATCAGCATGCGCATCGCATGCATCGGATCCAAGCCCCCGACCAGCAATAATTCCAGCATGTTGTCGAGCGACTGAGAGTCCGAGCCGGACAGCGAGACGACCGGGAGTATGTCGCTCAAATCGGGCAACACGGGTGAACGGAACAGGGGTCCGCGCGCCACCGCCCAGCTGCGATTGCCGGACACCGTGTTGATCTCGCCGTTGTGGGCGAGATAGCGGTAGGGATGGGCGAGACGCCACTGTGGCAGCGTGTTCGTCGAAAAGCGCTGGTGAAACACCACGACCGAGGCCTCGAGGCGTCGGTCCTCGAGATCCGGATAGAATTGCGCCAGGAACTGCGGCATGACCATGCCTTTGTAGACGATCGTGCTCGCGGACAGGGAGGGGACGTAGAAAACCGCGTCCGTGCCCTCCAGCTGCTTTTCGGTGCGTCGACGCGCGAGAAACAGCCGGCGATTGAGCGTCGCCTCGTCGATGTCGGTGGGGCAGTTGACGAAGGCTTGTTCGATGACGGGCAGGCTCCTGCGGGCCTCGTCGCCGCAGGCATCCGGGTTGGTGGGTACGAGCCGAAAACCCGCGAGTTCGAGCTTCTCGCGCTGTAATTCCGCCCGCAGGGTCTCGCGCGCCGTGGCGGCGAGGCCCGGGTCACGATTCAAAAACACGAGCCCCGCCGCGAACGAGGGCGTCAGCGACAAGCCCGCGTCGGCGGCGACGGCCCGCAGGAAGGCGGTCGGCATCTTGATCAGCACACCGCAGCCGTCCCCCGTCTTGCCGTCGGTGGCGATCGCGCCCCGGTGCGTCAGTCGGTTCAGCGAGCTGATCGCGGTCTCTACGAGCCAGTGGCTGGGCTGGTCGTCGAGATTGGCGATCAGGCCAAAGCCGCACGAATCCCGCTCGTAGGCGCGCCGATAAAGCCCCCAATCCTGCGCGCGCGGATCCGTGCCGCTTTGCGGCATCGCGCCCGTCGCTGCGGCGGCGGCTGACACCGATGTTTCCTTGCCCAATGTGTTGCCCATGACGCCTCGTGCCTCATAGCCGAAGCCATAAAGTTGATCGAAAACAATGTCTTAAATCGGTTCCAGTCTCGGCAACGCGGTGCGACTGGAAGGGTATGCGCCGCAGCGCGTACCGGACTATATATAAAGTCATGATACCGTGGTCCCGAGCACCGTCAACTTCGCCGGCCACCTGGCAAGCGGCGGGGAACCCGGCGGCGGACGGCCAAACCTATAATGTCGGGCATGAAATCTTCCGCTCCCCTCGCCAAGATCCGCCCGCATCCGGTTCCCTCTCCACACGGAACCCGTATCGATCCCTATTATTGGCTGCGCGACGACGAGCGCGAGGATCCGGAGGTTCTGGCCTACCTGGCGGCGGAGAACGCCCATGTCGAGCATGAGCTCGCCGGGGCCAAAGCGATCGAAAATCGCGTCTTCGAGGAAATCGTCGGCCGTTTGCGGCAGGACGACGCCTCGGTGCCCTTCCTGCTGCGTGGCTATTGGTATTACTCCCGCTTCGAGACCGGACAGGAACATCCGATCTATGCGCGCCGGCGAGGCAGCCTGGACGCCGCCGAGGAGATCCTGCTCGATGCAAACCGCCTCGCGGCGGAGCACGAGTACTATCAGATCGGCGCGCTCGCGGTCTCGCCGAATTCCGCATGGCTCGCCTTTTCAGAGGACATCGTGGGGCGCCGGCAATACCGGCTGCGCTTCAAGGATCTGCGCTCCGGGGAAGTGCGCGACCCGGGAATCGCGGACATCGAGGCGGATCTCGCCTGGGCGAACGACGACAAGACCCTGCTCTACGTCGCGAAGGATCCGGAAACCCTGCTGGGGCTGTACGTCAAGAAGCACGTGGTCGGCGAGGACCCCGCGAACGACGTGCTGGTGTACGAACAGAAAGACCGGAGCTTCTACACCAGCATCGAGAAGTCGAAGTCGGAGCGCTATCTCTTCATCCAGGTCGAGAGCACGGTCGCCTCGGAGTGGCATTACGCGGACGCCGACGATCCCGAACTCGAGTTCCATCCGTTCCTCGCGCAGGAGCGCGATCACGAATATCAGCTCGAACATCTGGGCGACCGATTCATCGTGCGCAGCAACTGGCAGGCGCCGAATTTTCGCATCATGAGCGCAGCGATAGCGCCCCGTTCGGATCGGGCGAGCTGGACCGAGATCGTCCCGCATCGGCCCGACACGTTCATCGAGGATTTCGAGGTGTTCGACGAATTCCTTGCGCTCTCGCTGCGTAACGGCGGCTTGCACAAGATCAGCATCAAACCGCACGGCGGCGAAGAAACCGAGATCGCGAGCGACGAAGCCGCCTACTCGATGTCGCTCGGCGTCAATCCGGAGTCGAAGACTCCGCTGCTACGCTACACCTACACGTCGCTGACCACGCCGACCAGCGTCTACGACTACGACACGCGTACCGGCGCGAAGATCCTGCTCAAGCGCGATCCGGTGCTCGGCGCTTTCGATCCGGCACGGTACCGCACCGAATTCTTGTTCGTCGACGCGCGGGACGGCGCGCGCGTGCCGGTATCCCTCGTGTATCGGATCGACACCCCCCTCGACGGCACGGCGCCTCTCCTGCAGTACGCGTACGGTGCCTACGGCATCTCGATGGAGCCGTCCTTCTCCTCGGCGCGGCTGTCCTTGCTCGACCGTGGCTTCGTCTATGCGATCGCGCATGTTCGCGGCGGACAGGAAATGGGCCGCGCCTGGTACGAAGCGGGACGGCTCACGCACAAGATGAACAGCTTCACCGATTTCATCGACGTCACCCGCCATCTCGTGACGCATGGCTATGCCGCCCGTGACGCGGTGTTCGCGATGGGCGGTAGCGCCGGAGGCCTGCTGGTCGCCGCCGTCGCGAACCTGGCGCCGCAGGACTATCGCGGCATCGTCGCCCAGGTCCCGTTCGTCGACGTCGTCACGACGATGCTCGACGCGGGCATCCCGCTCACCACCAACGAATACGACGAATGGGGAAATCCGGAGCAGCGCGCCCACTACGACTACATGCTGGCGTACTCCCCCTACGACAACGTGCGCGCGCAGCCTTATCCCGCGATGCTGGTCACCACGGGGCTTTGGGACAGCCAGGTGCAGTACTACGAACCCGCGAAATGGGTGGCGAAACTACGCTCGCTCAAAACCGACGACCAGCGCTTGCTGCTGCATACCGACATGGAAGCCGGACACGGTGGCAAATCAGGCCGTTTCCAGCGTTACCGGGAGATCGCGAAGGAGTACGCGTTCATCCTCCACGAACTGGGGATCACGAGTTAGCGCATGGGCAAGGCCCGCGGCGCGCGCAACGCGGGCGTCGATGCCGGCGAGCGCGATCCGGCCATCGGGCCGCCGCACCATCATCGTTGCCCGGGGGCTGTTTGCCGGGACCCAAAAAGTCACGATCGACGGTTCCATGGTTTGCTAGAAGCAACTGCCGTGCCAAAAAATAAACCTTTTATTTCAATAGTTTGCAAAAATGCCTTCCGACATTGCTGACACTTTTCGTCACTTTCCGCGGCTTTTGGGCACGACGACGCAAGCCTCCGCGTGCGCCACCAGTTTCTTGCAGAGCGCGTGCGCCGCCCCGGAGGACAAGCCCGCAACCTGCAGCCGGTAGATCGTGCCATGGCCTGACTTCGCGCTGTGCACGACGGGCTCCAGACCCTTGAACGCCCGCGGATATTTGTTCTTCAGCTCGATCCAGCGATGATCGGCGGCGGCTTTGCCCGACTTGAATGCCCCCAGCTGGACGACCTCGCCCGCCCGGGCATGCGCGGAACCGGCGGTCTTGGCGGTCACGCCTGGGGTCGCATCGGCGGAAGCCCGTTTCGCCGGCGCAGGCACGGCGGTCTTCGGGGCCTGGGGGACGGCGGGCGGCGCAGAGGCCGACGGCGCAGGGGTCGACGGCGCAGGGGTCGACGGGGGGGCACCGCCCGGGGGCGCCGGACCGGCCGGCGTGCCCAGCGTCTCCTCCACCGGCGCAGGCCCTCCTGGTGTCGCCTGCGCCAGGGCGAAGTTCTCCACGCGAATTCGCGCCTCCTGGCTCCACTTACCCTCCGGGTATTGCAACAGGAAAGCCTGGTAGGCCTCGCTCGTATCGACGTCCCGCGCCTTCTGCCAGTCGCGTTCCTCGTATTGCTCTTTGAGCCGTGCCTGGGCCTGACCGGTGAACGCTCCGTTCGGGTATTTCTTCACGAACGCCTCGTAGGCATTGGTGCTGTTGTCGGCGCGGGCCTTCTCCCAGTCGCTTTGTTCGCGGTTGCATCCGGCAAGGCCGAGAACCGCTCCGAGGAGGACGGCGAGGACGAGTTTTTGTCTGCGCATGGCGAATCTCGCGAAGAGTACTGATCCCCCCTATTCTACGTCCAATTGCCGCGGTCTGTCGGCGCCGCCAAGCTCGTCACAGCGCGGGCGGCCGGTAATGGGGTACTAATTCGCGATGAACGATCAAGCTGCGACCAAGCTGAAACAGGCGACACGTCGTTTTCTCGACCGCACGTCCGCGACACCGACGATGATTGGCGTCGGTTCGGTCTTCGTCGGCAATCTGACCGGTGCCGGGCCCTTCGTCGTCGCCGGCCAGGTACACGGGGACGGCGAGCTCTCTGGCGACCTCAACCTCGCGGTCGGCGGCGTCTGGGTGGGGAACATCCGCGCGCGGCGTGCCATCATCGCCGGGCAGATCTCCGGCAGCCTGCACGTCGAGGAAAAAATTGAAATCGGCCACTCGGCGGTGATTCGCGGCAGCGTCAGCGCGCGGCAGGTTGCCATCGCCAAGGGGGCGATCGTCGATGGTGAGATCGAAGTGACCTCGGGCGACGCCGTCGTCCAGTTCGAAGAAAGGCGCGGCGGCTAGGCGCCGCGCGGGCAAGGAGAAACGATTGAACGGTACCAGCCGCGCCCTGGCGGCGCTCTTGCTCTGCTCGACGGCGACGATCGCCGCGGCGGACGGCGACTATTTCAGTCCCACGGAGTCGCGCATGGCGCTGTCCCTGGGGGTGATGCAGGTCAGTTCGTCGACTTCCCTGAGCATCGACAGCACGACCGGGTTCGCCGGCACCGATTTGAACGGGGAAAACGATCTGGGACTCGAGCGTCGTCGGTACGAGCCGAAATTCGACGTCGCCTTTCGGGCCGGTGCGCGCAACCGCGTGTTCTTCGATTATTTCACGCTCGATCGCAGCGACACCAAGGTTCTCGCCGCGGGCCCGGTCAATTACGGCGACGTCGTGTTGCTCCAGGGCGATCCGGTCACGACGGACTTGAGCCTGCGCCTGTTGCAACTCGGCTACGGGTATTCGTTCTGGCACGGCGACAAGCTGGAGATTGCGGGCATCCTCAGCATCAACGACACCGAAATTCAATCGAGCGTCCGCGTCCAAACCGCGAGCCGTCACATCTACGACGAGCAATCCCTGGCCGGGCCGTTTCCGACGCCGGGGCTGGACGTCACCTGGGCGGCGAGCACGCACTTTTATTTCGAAGCGAAAGCGCGCTATCTCAAGCTGTCCGTCGATCATCTGGAGGGCAGCGTGTCCCTGTACGACGTGGACGCGTTCTATCGCCTGAGGCCCAACATCGCGTTCGCGCTGGGGTACACCGGGACCCGGGCGGATCTGCTGTCGCGCCAATCCAAGAACGCCGGCAGCTTCGATTTCGATGCCAAGGGCCCTGAGTTGTTCATCCGGGTCGAGTTCTGAGCCCATCGACGGACCTTCAGGCGCGCAGAGCCCGCTCGACGGAAGTCGCCGGCTCCGCGGACAGTTCCTCCAGGCTCTTTCCTTTGGTTTCCGGCAGCATGAACGCCGTAACGACCAATCCGAGCGCGCTGACCACGGCGGCCGCGCCTTCCGCTGCGGGCAGACCATGCCAGCCCATGAACAGCGGAAACGTGAAGACGCCGGCGAACCCGCCGAGCTTGCCCATGGCCGCGCAGATCCCGTGCCCCGTCGTTCGCAGCCGTACCGGAAATAATTCCGACGGGTAGACGAACGTCGTCGCATTGGGCCCGAACTCGGTGAAGAAGTAGCTCGAGCCATAGATGATCAAGAACGGAAAGAACAGCGTTTCGACGTTTGGAATCAGCGCGAGCAGGCCGAACGTCAGCGTCATCATGCCGAAACCGAGGATCTGGATGGTCTTGCGGCCGAGACGGTCCATCGTCAGGGCCGCGATGGCATAGCCGGGGGCGGCGAATACGACGAAGATGCCGAGTTGGGTCAGCGTCTTGTGGAGAATGGTGTGATCGGTCCCCAAGGAGGAAAGCACCAGCGGGCTCGAGACCGTGTTGCCGTAATAGGCGAAGTCCATCAAGAACCAGGCCGCTGCCGCACCGAGCAGCCGCAGGAGAATCCGCTTGTCGTCGACCATGCGGTGAAAGCCGTCCCAAAACGAAACCGAATGCGTGGCCTTGTCGTAATGCGCGGCCTTGGTGAGATTCCCGTTCGCATCTTCCTCTTGCGCCGCGGCTTTGAGGAAGCGCGGCGTCTCCTTGAGTTTGCGGCGCGCGGCATACACGGCAAGCGCCGGAAGTGCGCCGAAGCCGATCAGAATGCGCCAGATGATGTCGTGCGACAGCGGCGTGAGCAGCAGGGCCGCGGCAAGCAGCGGGCCGACGATCAAGCCCGCGGCTTGCATCGCGAACACCAAGGTGACGAGCATGCCGCGAGTGGTCTTGCCTGAATATTCGCTCATGATGGTCGCGGAGACCGGATAGTCCCCGCCGACACCGATGCCGAGTACGAACCGGAATCCGATGAGCCACCAGATGTTCGGGCTGAAGGCGCAGGCGATGGCCCCGGCGGCCAGAACCAGAACCTCCACGCCGTATATCCGTTTGCGGCCGACCATGTCGGCGATCCTGCCGAAAAGCAGCGCGCCGAACGCGGCGGCGATCAAGGCGGTCGATTGGACCAACCCTTCCTCGAGAGCGCCCACATGCCAGAGAGGTTTGAGCAGCGCCATCACGACACCGATGATGAACAGATCATAGGCGTCGGTGAAAAACCCCATGCCCGAGATGAACATGATCTTCCAGTGTTCTTTGGAGATCCCGGCGTTGTCCAACTCCGAGAAATCCGTTGAAGCATCGGCGGCTACGGCCATGTGATCCCCCTTGGTAGTCGAGCTAAACCCGTTTTGAAAAGCGTGCCGGGCGTTCGTTCGAGCGAGGGATCAGATCTTGCCGTCAGACAACGGCGTACGCTGTCATGTGGCGGTCACATGCTTGTCACAAAAAGATTCTCGCCGCCGGCGAACGTGGCGGCTTGCGAGACCGCGGCCACTTGAAGGGGGTCTGCGGATCGTGAATTTAAGGCGCGGAACCCGGTTCCGCGACGAACTCGACGCGGTTGTTCGCGAGCGCCGCTTTGTTCCACTCCCCGGCGGTCAGCGTCTCGCTGCGCGCGGGATAGGGGACCGCAGGTTTGGGCGCCGCCGCGTTGTCGATGCCGACCGTGATGGCGCCGGCCGTGCGCTGACGGATGCCGGCGACGAGATTCGCGAACGCGAGCGATTGCCGCGGCTGCCCCGACGAAGCGTCGTCCAAGGGGTTGCCGACGAGGTCGCATTTGCTGAACGGCAAGGTCGCGGCCGCCGGTACGTAGCCGTCGGTGGCGTTGCCGGTGAGGCAGAAGGCGCCCGCGACGGTTCTGATTTTCACGAGGCCATGAAAGCCCTGCGCCTCGAGTTTGCCGAGCACTTCGCGCAGCGTGTCGACGCGGCTTCGATCGAGCGGCAGTTCGCCGTAGGGCACGAGTTCGGACCGGACCGCCGTCGGCGAGGTCGCAGGTCCCGGGGACACCGGCGGTGCGGCGAGCGCACTGGTCAAATCTTTGATGGTCTCGTTGAGTTCCTGACGACTCCGGTCCAGCTCGGCATTGCTGGCGCTGAGCGCGGCCAGCTGCGAACGCGTTGTCGCGACCTCGTCGCGTTCTTGGAGCCACAGGAATCCGAACGCGACGGCGGTCAGAAGCCCGAGGGCCAATCCCAACCCCCAGGGCCAAACCGGTTTGGCGGGCGGCGGTGGCGGCACCGGCTGCGGCTCCGCCATGGGCTTCGTCACGGGCATGGCGTCGCGCACTTCACTGACGATGCGCGAGGCAAAACTGTCGAGGCTCGCAACGACGAATCGCCGGAGATCCGCGGACTGTTCCTTGACCGCCCCCTCGACCCGCCGACCCCAGTCGATGGACGCCGGCGCGGCGCCGGTCACGCCCGCGGCGGCGGTTCTGACGATCGCGCCACCCGGTTCGATATCCACGGGCAGAAGCGCCGGCTCGTCCGTGTCGCGGCGATCGGGGAGCAGGTGCAGCTCGTAGAGCACCTTGGAAACGTCGACGGGCCTGACCTGTTTCGGCAAGACACCCATGGCTCCCAAGGCCCGCGCCTGGCCGACGTACAACTCCCCTTCCTGGGAGGTGTACATCATGATCGGGATCGTGGCGGTCTGCGGATTGGCCTTGATCTCCTTGACCGCCTCGAGACCGTCCATGCCCGGCATGAGATGGTCCATGAAGATCGCGTCGGGGCGATGCTCTTTGAGATATTCGATGGATTGCTCAGCCGATTCCGCCATGTCGACCTCGATGTCGTACTTCTCGAGCATGCGGCTCAAGATGACACGGGCCGACTTGGAGTCGTCGACGATCAGTGCGCGCTTACGGGACATCCGGATAGTGTAACGCGGGATGCCGCGGCGCAGCTATGTGTGCGCGCGCCGACAGTCACGGGTCTCGTCATCGCGGAAACAGGCTGCCCGCTCAAGCCTCGGGCGTGGACGATTCCTTGTTCTGCTCGATCCAGGTCAAGGCCGATTCGACATCGGCGAGCTCGGCGGC
>Ga0116231_10005425_pt1 | contig 25150 bp, 24 predicted proteins | sample S1TSphgellanicum_2_FD_89695 | JGI IMG/M metagenome (GOLD analysis project Ga0116231, IMG submission 89695) | Host-associated microbial communities from peat moss isolated from Minnesota, USA - S1T2_Fd - Sphagnum magellanicum MG | ecosystem: Host-associated > Plants > Peat moss > Unclassified... | reverse complement strand
TTGGTTGCAAACAAGCTAGCAAATTGGTCGCAAACAAGCGAGCGACTTAGTCGGAAACAATTAGAGAGGAATTTCGAGAGAGGTCGCAAACCAAGCAGGGTTCACTTGGTCGCAAACAAGCTAGCAACTTGGTTGCAAACAAACAAGCAAGCAACTTGGTCGGAAACAAGCGCGGAAACAATCTCAAGCGGGACTAGAGGTCATTGCAACCTGTGGACACAATCCGGATTTTATCAGCAGTTCTTTGAGCTTCAGCGATTGTGGATTTCTAATTCTGACTTCTGTGGCCTCAGAAGATTCATCTCGTGCAATCGAGAAGAAGAGCCGCACGCGGTGATCGAGGCGGGGCAAGATTTTTGATTAGGGAGCTGTTGATTCCAAGCTTTGAAGGCTTCTTCAAATATTTTGTTGCTTGTGGATGGATGATGGCACCTCGCTGTTGTGATTCTAGTACTTAGGACTTATGGATCTGATCAAATTTCTGTTTCTGAATCCTACTCTGCTTGTCGTCAGCGAGCGAAGAAGAAGAAGAAGAAGAAGAAGAATCAGCAGCATCATCATCATCATTGGCATGATCTAGCTGAGTCAGAAACTACATGCATTCCACTACCAGAGAACTACTAGTCGATGATCTAGACTGGATCCTAGTGCAGCTGCAGAGCGCCAACAAATCTGTTGCCTAGCTAGTGAATTCTAGCTGGAGTTGGTGCTTCTAGTCTGGATTTTCGCCTGGACTTGGTTTCGTCTGCAAGCTCCAGGATTTGGGTTTCCGCGAGAGCAGCACCTCGCTCCAGCAGGTGATTGCTTTTGTTTGCAGTAGCCAGCCATGTCTAGTTCAGCTCCTCTCCCTCCGGCAGCAGGAACCACTCCTTTCAATCCGAATTCACCACCAAGTGCGTACATGGTGAACAGCAAGATCATGGTAGTGGCAGTGGCAGTGCTTTTCGGAGTGGTGATATTCGTCTTGTCCATCCACGTCTACGCCAAATGGTTCTGGAGAAACCACGCCGCGGGCTCCATAGCAGCTGCATCGAATTTGCAAGCTGGGCCTGGGGGTAGTAGTGCCGGAGCAGGTGCAGCTGCACACTCGGTCTCTTGGAGTAGGAGGAGAAGAGCTGGACAGCTGAATTTCCTCATGGGAGATCATCACAACAACAACAACCACCTTGCTCCTCATTTTCTTGGTGACGGTTTCGGTTTGGACAAGGCTGTGGTAGAGCTTCTACCCACTTTTGTGTACAGAGCAGCGGAGATGAAGGGAAGTTCTGTGCTGGAGTGTGCAGTTTGTCTGGAGGAATTCGAGGAGAAAGAAACCGGAAGATTGCTTCCCAGATGCAATCACAGCTTTCATCTGGACTGCATCGACATGTGGTTCCACTCTCACTCCAATTGCCCTCTTTGCAGAACCAGCGTGAAGCCTGACAAAGCTGGTCCACCTCATGAATCTTGGCATCTGCTGGATCAATCAAACCCAGCTGCTGGAGGTCCCGCTTCAGATTCTCCTCATCAGCAGCAATTGCTCCAGGTTGAATCCAGAAACGTGCAGATGTCTAGTACCCAAGCTGCTTCAGAGGCATCAGGCTCATCTCTCAACACTGTTAGGAGCTCTGTGGGAGCTCCAGGAGCAGCTGGTGGTGGTGTATCATCAGCTCATATTCCCGAGGGCTCAACACAGCAGGTCCATGTTGCAGGTCGAATGGATTCGGGTCTGGCAGGATCAGATCAGCTGGAGCCCCACCAGGAGCAGAATCAAGCTCCGACAACAACAAGGTCTGAGAAAGAGCAGGAGCCAAATGGGAGCAATAGTCATGTTGGACCAGCTTACATTCCTCCGAATGTGTTGTTTTGGGGGACTCGTGACACACATCTAAATGCTGCTGCTGCTCAATCTCCTGCAACAACCACCATACTGCAGGCTGTGGATTCAGAGCTTCAAGAACAACAACAACAAGAAGGACCTTTTGCAAGTAATTCAGGATCAGCTGCAGGAGGTCAAGCTTCTAATTCAGCAGTTGTGGTAGAAATCAGTATGGCTACAACCAGGAGTCCAGTGGCAGTTGCAGAAGCTGAAGGAAGCAGCAGATCACACATGGCAAGACTGGTCAGTCTCAAGCGTCTGCTGAGCAAAGGTAGGCCGATTGCATCATCACCACCCACACTGCCAATTTATTCATCACAAACCAGTGATCTTGAACAAGGTGAAAGCTCATCACCATCATCTTCATTATCTTCCAGAATCCCCGAAACATCCACAGCGTTAAACATCATGGGATTCTTCTTGAGCTCATAATAAAACCAAAGGAGTCCAATTCACAAGTCCCAGTCCTCAATGCAATGCTCCTTACTCTCCTTACAAGGTCCATAGCTTTGGAAGCTTCTTACTCTTCATTATAGCTTTCAAAAGCTCCTTATTATTGTCCAGAGCTTTGAAGCTCCTTAGTAACTCTCCATAGCTTCAGAACTATCAACAGAAATGTGAGAAAGGGTTTTCAAACCCAGTGTCTGATGTCAGGAAGCTCCAAACCTTCCTTTGTGTAACTTCAAAAATGATTTTTTTCGCTAGCTTCAAAGTGATGCTGCTGCATCTCTTTGAATTTTCTGAAACAAGTTGAATTCATCCATCACCACCAGAGTTGATAAGATTTGCATTGAACACAACTTGCACATGATCTTTGGATTTTTTGAAACAAATTAGTTGAATTTGTCAAACCCAACAAGTTGATAAGATTTGCATGAACCCAAACACCACCCTGATTGTCTTCTGAACTTTTTAGTACAAGAGCTCCACTAGCTCTCAACTAGCTTCAAACTAGGAACCCAATTCTTCTCATTTTGTATACAAACCATCCAATTAGAACTCATCATCAATCAACAGTCTAGCTTTTTGTGTAGATGAATTTTGGAGAATGCCCATGATTTTGTCAGTTTTGAGGAATTGGAGAGTGATGAATAGGACTTGGAGTACTCAATAAAATAATTGTTGACACAGAGAGAGAGAACCACAACACCAAGACTAGATGTGTGCACCATAGTGTTTGTCTTCCACACACACCCATCTAACAAGGGTTTTGTTTGCAACCCATTACAAAGATGTTTTAAATTCCTGTTGCCTTTGTTCATTCTGAAAAAAACTTGTGTTGATAAATGCAATCTGGCCACAATAATTAGTTAGTAGCATTGTGGCTTCCATGTGCAATTGAATTTTTTTCTTGTCGGCTATGAATTTTTCATCATTGAGTTGATTTTTTTGGTTGTGACTTCCATGAAGTTTTTGGGGTGATGAGAGTGGTGATCTACCTTTTAGTGTGTGTTTGATGTCCAACTTGGAACTGTGAAATTGAAAGTTGAGTTGGACTTTTCTCCTTGGTGATTGATGTTTATATTGTCATGACTCTGTGATTTCAAACTTTTCCTTCACAAAAGGCTTCTCAAACTTTCATGTTTGGTGATTGTCTTTTGTGTGTGATTTTTCTAAAAGAAAACATAAGGTAGCATATTTACATAAGTATTTTTCACCCATTATTGAAATGAGAGTTGATGAAGTCACTGGGTAGTCAAGGCAGCTGGTCACTACTATGGTGTTTGTGAGGACGGTGATGAAGGTGGTGGTCGGATCCTTTGTGATCCATTCTCGTAATGTTATTGTCATGTGCTTACCTTCAAATTAGTATTGTCAAGATTTCTCTGCAAACTCAGAGGTTCAGGGGTTTGACATGGAATCTTCAAAATTATTTAATTATTTGATAGACATGTCATGAAGCTGCCGTTGTACTATGGTATTTGTGAAGAAGGTGGTGCTTTGACCCTTTGTGATCCACTCTCATAATATTATTGTCTTGTACCTTTTGTCATGTTACCTTCAAATTGGTGTTGTTGAGATTTCTCTACAATCTCATAGAGTCATGGGTTCATTAAGTGGCACTTACTTCAAAAAATGGGTGTGAGGGCACACCCCTAGAAGATCATGCTTGTTCCCTTTGAGATTCAATAGCATCCTATATAATTTGAAGCGGAAAATTTTGACTAATTTTAGCCTCTTGGTGGATGTTAATAATGAGTAACTCATTGGCATTGGTATAATATAATTCAATTGCAAAGCCATAATGGTTGGTGTGGGCCTTATTTGAGACTTCAAGTAGCATTTCAGAGTTCTAGTTTGCATCTGAAAAGAAAAGTTCAAATGGGCACCTTAACAAACTTAACCACACCCATTTCCTATTAGCTTCATATTGACTAGAAATTGAACCAAACCATCCATGGGTACCAAACAAATGAGATCAATACAACTGTTGTAATGAATGTTTTTGGAAAACTATATAGATAGTGAAATTCACAGGTTTATTAATGGGGAAGGTGCACACTTGCATTCTTATTCTAAATAGGCACAAAAGATAGTTATGAAGATGCAATTTACATCTGGGTCATGACATCATGATTCAAATGAATTACATAAATTGCATGTGCTCCAAACTCTCTTGACATTCTCAACAGTGCCCTCTCCTATCATGCAAATTACACACACAACCATGACACTTAATTCTTTGAGTCACAATTTGATGGCCATGGATTTGAAGCTATGGTTTTGAGTTTGACAAAGAAACAAGATTGATCAAGATGATGAAGCAAGTCAAATCTACAAGTACTTGTTTTTGCATTATAACTTGCAACATCCCAATGAGAACACACAATTTTATTTCATTATAACAAAGGAATACCATATAGAGAACCGATTTCAGTGTGCTATTCAACACACTATTACAACCTTTTTCCTAGGTGAGATAGGCAGCTATTTGTTGGTTTTTTTTTTTCTTTTTACTGGTAGTGTTAGTTTTAACGAATCAATGATTAAAATACAAATTTGAATCATTCGCTAAAGAATAGATGCTATGAAATAGGCCGTCATGAAATCCATTATTGCCTACTAGAATGATGGATCATTCTTACGAGCTTGTTGAGTTCCTAGTTGGAACATAACAAATCATTCCATAATACCTGCGGAGTTCTCCACTTCTAGACCCATCTTTCATTCCCATTGTTGCCTTGTTACAAGCAGTTGGTAGTGGCTTTAGGGTACTTGACCGTCATCTGTCCTTAATTATCAACATCGTACTTATATTAATTCAACATGAACTTAAGTCCTTTTCTTTGTACTTCCACTTCCTCTTTGGGTTGGTGTCTTTGTTAATGGATTGTAACATGTTTCCACCAACAAGTTTGTTTCGTTGTGCTAGCTTTGGTTGACATATTGTTATTCAAGAGTTTTCACCAACAAACTTATGTATGTACGCTTTTGGAACTTTGCAAAGTTTGCCAATAATATATAAATGCAACTTTAGTTGTCCACATAACATAACTTTATAGTCTAAGGGAATATAATTCTTGAACAAAAGAATATGGGATGCATAGTGCTCCATTTGGAAATGGAACATTGTTATACCACAATGGGAATAATATTGGGAACATGGGGGGAATGTGAGTGAGAACACATATGGGAATAGAACATTTTCAATTTTCTTGCATTTACAAATTGAATCTTCTTTTAAGAAGTTTCTTCTTTGGCAAATGGATAATAATGAATAATGGATGTTGATATTAATTTTGGCAAAAAAATCCAACTAAATGGGTTAAAGAAAAACCAAATACAAGTTAAAATGACTCCATTTACTTGGCAATTACTAATATTAAGTAAGGTGCCAAATTTCCTCAAAAAATTTTAACTTGGGAGAAATCAAAATTTTATAGGTTTATATATATTGATGAGAAACAAAAAAAAAATACAAACATATGGTGTTGCATCAAAATTGGATACAAATTTTGGAGGAACATTTTATGTAGTTTGAATTGATTCATTTTTCAATGCTTTACTAGATTAATATGAAATGATATTAGGGTTAAATTTAATTGGATTTTTAAACATTTGACATCTATCACTTGAGTTTCAATCATTGAAAAAGAAATTCATCATAAGTTATTTTTTTGTGAGCAATAATGATGCCTTGTTGAAAAAACAACTTTCACAATTTTTATTTTTATTTTTTTGATTTGCTATTTTCAATGAAAAATTATTTCAATTGACTATTCATATGACACACCCCAAATTTTTTTGAAAGATTCAAATGTGAGTTTGAAGATGAAAATAATGAAAGAAGAAAGAGTTGGAGCAGCATTTTGCAGTTAAGAAGGGCATGTTGGAGCTCCAAGATGAAAACTAGAACAAGTGATAAACAGGTCAACTATTCACACAGACCCGCACAAACCAAACAACAAGTTGATTAGTGCATAGTTGGATCACTTTTAGTACATAAATGAGTCATTGGCATATATAGATTCACAAAACTCATTACAGCTTGGATTTAGAGGAAGCCACCACCTTTCCCCTTATAAGATTCTTTGTGATTAACCATAGGGGTTACATCCAAATGTCATTTTATCCTGAAACTCCCGAGTTGGGAGTTTCAAAATTCTTGAAATTGGGACTCTTAGCATTTTGGGGGCTCGTAACTTCTTATTCAAACCTCTGATTGAAGTGATGCCTAATGCAAAATTGTAGCCTTCATCGAAATCTTTTCAAGGATATGTGGCACATCACTTGCACATCACTTGCACATAAGCAAATCAAGGTAATTTTTGACTTTTAATAGTTAGGAATCAAATTGGCATTTTGACTCTCAACCTTTCTTTCAGCCATAACTTGTGTTTTAAGTATTTAAATGGGTAGTGCGAACCCATTTTAGACATCTACTTCTCAAGAACTTTCGAATGATATAAAGAACTTTTCAATCCATTGAATTTTGACCCTCAAAATTATTTTTTGAAAATTTAGGACTTTGTAGGGACTCCAACTTCCAAAGTGAAAGTCCATTTGAAAGTGTGTCGGCTCATTCCTTCACATTTCCCGCACTCCTTAAAGTGTAAATGTGACTTCCAGGTTGCATTCTTGGTTTGCACCTTTCCATGCCTTTGCTTTAGTCATGAACCTAAAGTTAAGGTTATGACATCATAGTTCCACACAATATCCATGACTAGATTTTTTTTTAAAAAAAAGTTGAAGATATTCATTTTATTGAAAAAATGTAATTGAAATATCTGCATGTATTCATTTCGTTCTTTTGCATGGGCTAGTGTGTCTATTTTTTAAAAAATAACATAAATGCCTTTTGTAAACCATTTACATTTATATTTAAGGTTAGGTCAAGAATGCTTGTGGATGGTTGAAAAACTAAATACAACTTATAAAGATATCCATAAATTATCCAAAAGACAAGATGAAAACCTTATGTTCAAGCAAAACATGACAAGTGCAAGGACATGAACACAATTTTGAAGGGGTCATTGAATGTTATTTTTATGATTTATGGGTGTCAAACAAGTATTTTTGGAAATTAGGTCTTGATTTTTTTTTCCATCCTATTATTTTTATTTTTTTTAATATTCACATATTAGGCATCCAATTTCAATATTTTTTATATTATATTATTTTTAGTTAAAAATGATTTGAAACTAAAAACAAAAATGAAATCATGAGGTGGATGCAAAATATTTTGACCCTACTTGTTACCTTGTTTTTTACTTGTAAAGTAAAAAGAAACAATTTTCAAAATTTCAAACCTTCCTCTAGCATTTCAAACCAAATGGAACCTTTATAGTTTTCATTAGCACCTTTAACCTCCTTCTAGCTTTTAAAAACATTTGTACCATTTCATTTAGACTTGGGAAAAAACCTCAAAAATGTCTTCAAAGATTATGTTAATTTTTAAATGTTGGGGATGAATTTAACTATGAAAACAAACTCCATTGACAAAATTATATTTATATATTTCACCACATCAATATTGAGGGTTGGGAAAAAAGAAACAATTCTTTGCAAAAAAATTCATATATTTTCAAATATTTGAAATTTACTTTTCAAAGTGCCAAAAACTAAAGATCCAAATCAAGTATTTGCAAGTGCAGTGGAAAAACATAATTATATCAATTTAACTTTTGAAACCAATGCCAACAATAGTTAAGAAAGAATGTACCTAAAACCATTGATATTATTTTTCACAAATTCATTTAATTTTTGTACCTTTTATTTGGAGACCTTTAGTTTTTGTGTAGCAAATTTATTTTTTGGGTTACTTTATCATGCTTTCACTCATGGAATGTAAAATGAAAAAAACCACAATTTACAAACTTTTATTACACATAAATTAATCAAAACATTATTTCACAATAATTGAACCTATTGACATCTAATACTTTAAATCTTTAAAGCATATGCTATTTTTTTAATTTTTAAATCTAATATTGAAGATTTACACATTCCTTACATTAATTATAATTTTATTTTCAAAGTATTGATAACCCTTTTTTTGAACTAATTAACTTACAATTTTTATTCAACACCCAATATATCGCACCTTATATTTTTATTCACATATTTTCTATTTGTTTTTAGTAATGTCCCCCTTGGGAACACAATACAAAAGAAAAAAATATGGGTTGAAATTTTTGAATGCATCTTTTAAAGCTTTTCTAAGTTTCACCTTGTGTTTTCATGCATACATGATGTTTGAAGTGAATAATGAGCATGAAAATATCAAAAAATTTGCAACTAATGTGAACTTGGACCTTTTTAAGGCTTCAAATTTTGTTAGTGAAAAAGAGTGCATGATGAGGGTACGTAACAAAAAAAAATTCATTACATTTGTGATAGAAGATTAACTTGGACTAAATATGTACAAAAAAAATTCAAACTTCACCCTAGGTGTATATCTCCTATCAACCAAAAAAAAAGGAGGGGATAATCTAAGTAAGAAACACCTTTACATTATTGATCAAACCAATAGCAAAATTGCTAGCTTGTCCAATAAACAATGGACCAATACAATTGATGCTTACTTAAGTTCTACTTTTTTTATATCAAGCTTAAAATGCAAATTAAGAACTTTAGGGGATCAGAGTTCTCATGGGTTCCTCTCAATAGCCAATTGGTCATGTGGTAGTTCATGGACAAATAATTAACTTGATACAACCATCCCCATTTTCAATAAATTTTCCCAGAGTAGAAGTTGGGTAGAAAAATAAAAGAAGATTATTCAAAAACACAAAATTTCCCATTATACCCTTAGATATGATCAAAATCCCTTTCTTTTTGAAACTCCCATAACATGGTAAATATTTTCTTCCAAATGTAGACAAACTGATAGATTCTTTCAAAATTCCTAAAAACTCGCAATAATTTGGAACAAACCACTTAAGAAACCTCTAGAGTCTGTCATTGTTTTTCTTGAATTAGTCCCTAAATTCTATCACTAATATTTCTTCTCATGGCTTCGAGTTCATAGTGTAACAAAAAAACTTGTTTTAAAACAAAAGATGAAAAATCAACAATGAGGCATTCTTCTTCATTTTTTCACACAACCACACTTTATTCTCCAACCTGAAATTCCACTATTCTATTTCAATGAAGATGAACACTTAATTCTTGTTTCCGTTTATCCATCCCCTCACAAAGATTAGAACACCCCTCCTTATAATTCGTGTTGCAACTATCTATCACCACCACCAAATCTCTAGCACCAACCATTACTACATTTAGTGATTTGCATTCCCCATCTGAGAACAAACATAATGCAACTTTAAAACCGTTTCATCACAAAAACCATCTCAATAGTGCGACTCCATTGAATTGCAAAAATCAAACACATTTAACTTACAAACAAACAAAAAAACCCAAATGTAGAAAGAAGAATAGAAATTCGACTTTCGGCGTCTACATCTTTTCATGAACTATTCTATAATTTGACATCTTCTACTAGTTAGTTGTTGTGAATTAGGGTTACTTCTTTCCATCCATCCACATCCATATCCGCACAAAAAATTCTTGACACTAGTTTACGTCACACTCCAACTTCCCTCATAAATGCTTTCTCCTCTTCTTGTTGTCACGATTCAAGGAAGGGTGAAACATTTCATTTTGGGTTATTTGACCATGCATTCGACATTATATTGGTCTTATAGGTATTGTGAAACTCTTGAAGCCATTTACAAGCAATGGCATCTTGAATACCATATGTTATGACCGTTTTGCAACAAGAAGTGATGTGAGTTGGCCACCTTGTAGATATATACGTAAAAGAAGTAGATTCTAAAATTGACAATATCTTTGTGTTTGTATCTCCTTGATGTCACTATTGTAGCTAGAGGATCCAAGTTTACATATGTCAATACTAATAGGACGTTTTCTTCATAGGAAATGATGACACCCATTTGTAGTCCTTGCAAGGGCAACAGTGTGTGATTTGGCAAACATGTTTGCCTTTTTCTTTCAATGGGCTTATGGGAAGTATATTTTCAAAGATTGAATCTGTGTGTATTGTTACCTTGTCTTCTTGTCCAAGTTGACTAGATATATATGAATGGTGCACAACCAAAAAGAAACCCCTAAAAGTGAATTGGTCACTTTATGAACAATCACTAACTAGGCATGAAATAAGGGGTGAAAATAGACGATGACAAGTAACAATATCTTTACTATATGACTGAAATACGAAACCTAAGAAATTTGAAGCTTAAATGCCTAGATTCCATGTACAACTTAAACATTAAGTGGCAATGTCCTCCAAAGGAATTAGGAGAAATATATCCTCCTTGCAATTTCTCATAAGCCATTTTGCATGAGAAACAATATTTTCTTTGCCCCTTAAGATAAAATTTCATTATTTGGAATTTCTTTGATATTTAAATAATGTTGCATGAATTGTTTGATCATTTCAAAAAGATCTCATCTTTTTAATTCATGATATATATTTTTAAAAAAGTCATTTCCAAAGATATAAAATCTATCTAATGTCTATTTACCAATAGTTATTAAGTGGGATATATGGGTTGCCCCACCACCCTAAAGAGTGTCTATCCATGGACCCACCCAAATGCTTAATATTTGTCTTCCTTTCCTTCCATGGATGAAAAGGCCATTCAAGGCACTTAATAAAACATTCATGACAAGGAACATTTGTGACAAATTAATTATGGGGACAATTTTACTGGTTGAGTATTATTGGGGATGTTGGGAAATTTGAAGGAACAAATTGTGGGGATGCCCATTAATTGTGCTAAAAAATTGAAAGCTTAAAAATGTTTTCTAAGAACATATTTGATCTTATTTTGGTGAACTATGCCAAAGCTTGGGCAATATCATTACAAATAAGTTTTGATGCATAATATGGTTACAATGTTTTGTTTTTTGGATGCCATGATTTGGCTATGTGAAATGCCTACCAAATGTAGAATTCAAGAACGATGGAATTGATGTCATTCAAATATTTGAGACTCCTTTAAGACTAATATAGGAATACATTGGACCAATGTTCCTAAACTTAGAATAAACAATATGGATAATAAAAGAATATATATATAAATATTAAACAAAGGTGAAGAATGAATCCATGTGCAAACAAAATGAATAAAGGTGATTGAAATGTACGGTTTAAAAGGGCGTTCCAATTAGGTCACCCAAGGCCATGAAATGGGCTTAGAAAAGAGAAGGAAGCAATATCACCCAAAATCAGTTACCAATTTTGATTTGCTCCACAATTTTGAAGAGGAGTGAAGGCCCTTATTTGCTCAAGATAAAAGCTTAACCTCTTATGCACCACAATGGATGCAAAGAGACTTAAAGTTTATGAAATGGCCGAGACCTAGAGCTTTAACATAATGTTCATGCCACTAAATAGCAGTTCAAAGTGGGCATGAAGGGAGTGTATTGGTAGGGTAAAGGCCCCAATGTGAGGCCATTCTCAAAAGAAGGGACCTACAATGAAGGGATAGTCCCTCATTTGTGGAGAGTATCACCCACATGTGGTCTTTACCCATTGTAAATCAGAAGGCAAATGCTATCATGAACCCAATCGTGAACTCTAGAAGATTTGGGAAACATTAATTTTACGGAATGAACTTTTAGGAAAGGTATTCACAGATGTAAGGTGCCCTCCAAATACACCAAGACATTTCTCAAGGTGCTTTACTAGATGGAAACCAACTTTGTACCACCACTTGTCTAGCTATGACTATTCCCACATAGCTTGTAGAATTGTATTCTAATTTCATTTATGTGTCAAAAATAGTGTTGCAAAAGCCTATGTAATTGGTTGACATTGTAGCCACAAAGGTGTCAATAACTCTCGCATTGCAAAAATGCATGTGGAAGATTCTTGGTTTTCATTGAATCGGTGTTGGAGTAGGTGCTTGTTTCCAAATATAGAAGGTGCTTGAAGTGCGCAAATTTTTTCTCCCATGGGACCCAGGGCATTATTTATTTATTTATTTATTTATTTATTTATTCAATATAGTGGTTTCAAAAGTTTGGCAAAATTTTAGCAATTTTGTTGAATCTACACTTTTTCAAAACAATTCCAATTTTCCCCAATTTTTTGACACACAATGTGAAAATTCGTCCCAAAGAAAAGGCCCAAGTACTAGCAAAATCAGCCCATCACAATAATAAAATTTGATGAACTTTGGAAACCACCCATGCTTACTTAATTTGTAGAAGATGGTATAGTGCATTCACACTTGGTGTTAGTGACTCTAGGGTAAGTCCCGTAACACCATGCTAGCCATTTAGGACTTAAACCTAGTTGCCATGAAAATTTTATGTTAAGCTAGCATTCACTTAACATTGACCTATGGCCCATTTAACAATGGGTGCCACCTAGGATGCCACCTAGATTTTCATTTAACACTGACTTAACATCAAGTGTGAATGCGTAATTAGAAGCCTATTGGAATAAGTTCTGTTCAAAAGAGAAAGACACAAAAAGCTTCCTGCTAAAAAAACCATCATGTCTTTATGAGAATTCAAGAAAACCATCATCTCTCTCTCAATGTTGATGATGACGGTAATGATGATACAAGTTTTGTTAAGCTGAAAAAAACATCTTTGCTCATGAATCCTGTTGATACTGGTGATGATTCTTAGCTTGAAGAAGACATTGAGGTGACTTTTTTGTAAAAAAAATTGTGTTATTGCAACCCAAATTTGAATCATGATGAAAACGTTTTATACAAAAGAAGTGTCATATATATTTGAAACACAATAGCTATTAACGATACCTTCAAATTAGGCCCAAGTCAGGCCTAGTGCTAGAGGACACAACATGACTTTCACCTGATTATGTGAAAACAAAAACTTGAAAAAAAAAAAAACCCTGTGGTTGGTGTTGGTAGGACACCCCTTCTGGCAACCCCAATGTGAATTATGATGACCAGGTTTTACATGGTAATTGCTAATGCTTGTTGGCTTGAAAATTTGAAATTGGGTGATAATTTTTTTTTAAAATTAAAAGAATTGATTTTTGATGTTCCTTTAGAAAGGGCCACTTTAGACAAGGGTCCAAGGAGCAAGGTCTAATGAAATTGAGCATTCTTATTGATACATTTTGAATATTGGACTCTCGAATTGGACCCAAAGCCTTTTAGACATACTCATTGTACCGTGGGATAAAGTGTTTTTTTTTTCTTAATGTCAAGAAAGGTCCAATTCAATGTTCAATTTGCTTCAAATTGGTCCCTGGACCCTTGTCTACTAAAGTGACACTAAGCGAATGTTGAGGTGCACAGATTTAGAACAAGTTCCAATAAAGGCTGTTTTTTTTAATGTATTGTTTTTTTTGTTTCCTTTCCCTTGGCAATGTGGCAAAGGAATCTGCCAAGTGTTGACGGAATCGCCGGTAATGCCCATGCCAGCTGCTGCTGACGCTGCGTTACGGCGCAGCTCTTGCCGAGTGGCACACCTCCAGGCCTCCACTCTCCCCACTGTACGTGGCGTGGCTGCATGCGGCCACAAATTCCCATCAATTCTCGTATCCAACTTTGTGCCCTGTGCACACCTAATTTGCACTCCCCACTTCCCAACTCTTGTATTGGATGGAAGATTACAAAATTGGCGTACCGATTCAGCAGGAATTCTCCTCTGAAGATCTCTGCATTTGGCGTGCACAGAACTGTCGAGTTCTTTTGCTGGACACCAGGTTAGCTGCTGCAGAGAGTCGAGTTCGCGACAACTCTTCGCGAGGTCCGCGAGAAAATCTTAGCGCAAATCTCGAATTCCGAGACCTTTGTAGAATTAACAAGGTTTGTACTAGGGAGAAGAGCTTTGAGGCTTGAGCTTGAGATATGGCGGACTCTGAGCAGGAGCCATTGCAGCCGGGGGGTGGTGGTGACGATCAGAAGACGAATCAGCATGTGCGCTTCGATCCCAAAGGCCACCAGCACCAGCAGCAACAAGCGCAATATTCAGCAGAGAAGCCGAATACAGCTACCAGAGAAATCGACCAGCGCACTTACTACATCAATATTCCCATTCACCCTCTGTCTGGCCAGGTTGATCCAAATCTAAATCTCCTTTCATTGCACCCATGCATGAGTTCTCTGCAAGCTCAGGGAGTGCGGCTGTTGGTACCCATCATCTGCATGCATGCATGTTGTTTTCTTGGGTACTTGCGCAAGCTGGAGTTCTCGTACAACTGCCTCCCTTCGTGACATGTTGGAGAGTTCTCAGTGTATCCTTTTTAGAAATTCCTCTTAGGACCAATGTCAAAGGGAAAATTCGTCTTTCCTCCATTAGATGCCTTCCAACCAAGGAAAAATGATTGACTTCCCCTTGTAAAATCATTTGGTAGAGTTGTATACAAACCCTTCTAGATGAACTTCCCCTGTGAGGTTCCTTGGGAATGTTGCAAAGTGTTTGCACAATTCCCTGCCACCCACGTTTGTATTCTATTTCTTGGAGGTAAAGTTAAGACAATTTTCCCACAAGGGAATCATCCAAAAGCTCCTTGTGTTGAACTGTAAGAAGCAGGTTTGATTGGTTTGATGATCCTTGATTCTGATTGAATTTGGGTAGGCTGCAGAATAATATTCTGCTTACTAGAGTTTTTTTTTTCTGACAACGGGTGTAGTGTTGAATATTCTTCAGGTACCTGATGAGCATCTGGAGAGGTTGTCGCTCTACTTTTCGACGTATGGAATTGTGTTTATTTTGGTTGGTGTGGTGGCCATCGTGGTGCCTTTGTTCTTCGGAATTCCCATCGACCAGTTGTTCGCATGGTTGCTAGTGGTAGCGGGAGCCATCACCCTGTTGAATTTCTTGCTTGTGTGTGGAGCTCCTGGAACCACTTCCTTTCTGTTGCTGGGAGCCTTGCACCTGGGCGTTGGACTGTGGATGTTGCTTCAGCCTGTCCCTAATCCTACCATGCTCATCTTCCTCATCGCTGGCTGGTTCCTTGTCCATGTATATATATTTTTCCCCCTCTCTGCTGTCCCACAAACACAAGCTTCAAGCTTCAAGAGAGTGCAGAACTGATGCAATCTACACTATAATTGGTACTAGGATACAGATCTGATTAACAAGGAAATGGAAGCAGCATTTTTTTCTTGCCAGCAGCTCATGCATTCTTCAGGCACATTCTTCAGAGATCAGGTTCTAGGAAATCTGCTGCCAAGCTCACCATGCAATATTTAAGATTTCTGGCATCATGTTGTGGGAGCTTGCAGGGAGTGTTGAAGCTGCTGTTGACATGCCAATTGCGGTATCTGACAACATGGCCAGCAGTGATGATCAGTGGCCTAACATCAATCATCTTGGCTTTCACAATTCTGGCTCTAAGCTCTTGGTTGTTCAACGAGTCTCTGAAAGTGATTGGTATCTTCTTTGGAGCTGATCTCTGCTTGACAGGAGTGTCTCTGATGCTAATTGCCTTCATGGCTCGCTTGGGTACGAATGTCAAATCTCTTCTAAATCTTACATCAGATCTTTTACTCAGCTGCCGACCTCAAATTGTAGGTTTCCTTACATAATTCTTCTCAGCCTCAAATGGGAACCTTCTCATCCTCAATTTGGTACCTTCTAATTCCATGAATCGGTATCTTCTAATTCTCAAATTGATACCTCCTCAGCCTCAAATTGTTACCATTTCAACAGCAGTAGAATGTTTTTTGCTTCTCATAGTTCTTAGATCATGTCTATGTGATGATCCTTTTGGCTAATGTGGTGATCATGCAAAATCTGTTTTGTTGAAACAGAACTTACAAATACTGTGCATTAGATTTCAATGTTTCATTAGAGAGTTCAATCATGGCTGATGAAGAAAGATGGTTGTTGGATTTTTGGGGTGGGTGATCAATTAATGCAGGTCGCAAAGCGAAGGAGACACATGAACCACTTCTGGCAGAAAGTGCACGAGTAGCTGCAACTGTATGAGTTTTATTTGCTGGGGTTATGTGATACGCTACTATGAAGACACAAAATTTAAGGTATCAGCAAGCAGCACCTGCCCGGATATACTTTTGTATCGTAATATAGTGCCAGAAAAGAGGTGAAGTTTTTTGGTGTTCCCTCATTCAAATTTGGAGGTTTCCTCTGAAGGTCTACTTTCCTTGAATATCATACATGTGAGCTGTATGCAAAACTTCTGTGGCTGGAGTTAAATCACAGTGTGCTTTCTAGATTTTCAAGAATGGATGTGAGTAGAATCTTTTATGATCCAACTCTTGAAATTGAATTTTAGTGAAGAAAATTAGATTTAACTAATCGCCCACTCTCCCACAGCAACTTGCACTTCAACATGAAAGGTAAAATGAGTATTCATATTGTGGAGTGCACTTTTCTATCTCAGGAAAAGTAAACTTCTGTCAGCATCTTCTGACAGCATCCAAACAAGGAAATGGTAGTGAAATGTACCAGTGCAAAGTAACAATTTCCAGTTAATGCACTTGGGCTCTGTGTTGCTGCACACTACAAGTGACAATCAACTTTGTTTTTTCCTTTTCTAATGTTCCCATACGTTTTCCAATAGTTCATCATCATTTATGTCTGATGTTAAATTGAATTTGAATTAATATAAATATCATGGACACGGGTCTTTTTTTTCCATGGTGGTGGGTAGAGAAAACACATGAGATAATTATAAGGGTAGGAAATAGTTATTAAGAAAGGATTTAGGTAGTTATTAGGGAGGGTAGTTAGGCTTGGAAATGAGGTAGCTGTATCAAGAATTGTCTCTGGAATTCTCCAGGGTCAACCCCACTACAGGTTATTCAAAATCAATTGTCCATCGACAACCATAAGATTATGCAAAATCTCCCATATACCAGTTGCTCAATTTCTGTCACTGGAAGGAATAAATTGAGTACTTTGTCCTGCAGTTGATGTTTTCAACACTTGAGAAGTGGCAACCCTTGAAATCATACTCAAAAGTATCTGACATATTTGAAAATACCATACAAAATACATAAGTTTTATTTAAATACTGGAAATTTCAAAACAATAACTATGCAAAAGGTTCACACAAAAACATAATAGAATTTAGTTCTCAAATATTTTTCTGTTTCCAACAATACCACTCTCAAAACTCTTATAACCAATACAACCTTCTTCACCGTTAAACATAATCATAGCCAAGTTCTATGCACACAACAGGCTTGTTTATACTCTTCAATATAATCATATCATAGCCTGCTTGAGAAAAACGACCAAAGCTCTTGAAAATATGCTTTACTTGACTTTCTATACACTCTCAAAGTTTATCATACTAGCAGGCTTTCTCTGCACCATCACACATAATCAGTACTGAAGCTCTCAGGCATAGCTGCTGGCCAAATCTTCAAGACAGTTCTTGCAATCCAATGACACCTGCAGAAATGACATTGAAAATCAATCCTCGATTACACTTGCAGTGACCCAATTCGTCAAATTCTAAATTCAACTCTCAATACCTGGCACGCAGTGATTACAACCACAATGCTCACTTCAAACATAATTTCCTATCAGATCCCACACATTCACAGTGGCCTTACCACAAGCTAGTCTTCCACCCGCATTTCCAGTGGTCTTGCTCAGTTCAGTACCACCTGAACATAATTGCAGTGCAATCTCATATCAGAAGCCCATGACGAGTTTTATGAAACTTGCTTGCACAGATGTACAACCACCTATACACAAGATGATCAGCAGAAGTTTGTGTTTTATACATCTCTTTACATATGAATTCTATGAATGTGAAATCTAAACTCATGCAACCAAGAAAATGGAACATGACCCATGGGCTGCAATCCCTTGAATTCCTATCGGTTCAGGATGTTATGAAATGGTGATTCAAGGAGGAAAACAGCAGGAAGGGTTAAATCTGGACCTTGAACAGAAGAACTTTCAGTTGCAGCTTGCAAGTCTGAGTACAGGATTCATGATTGAACAAGGAAATCAGCAGTGACAGAAACAACTTGCAACAAAGCATAAATGCATGGAACAGTTCACACCTCTGCCAAGATCATCAGGGTCAGTATGCACAACTACAGCTCGGCCAACAATTGAGTTTGCTCCACTCAAAGGAATCTGCAAATTGAAGAACCGTTAGAACTGTCAAAAGCAACATTAGATTAACTCTCAAGGATCATTACAATGCATCACATCCATCTGATCCACTGTCTTTCATCATTGGAAACAGTTGCCCAAGAAATGTGTGTGTGGAACATGAGTACAGAAGTCTAGCTGCAATCCAGAAGGCATCATGAGGGTAAGCTCTTTGCCTGTAAATCCTTTATAGAAATCTCTGCAACACCTGCACCAACCCATCAGAAACCATGTGAGATCAGAACAGATTCCAGAATTAACAGTCCCTGGTAGAAAGAATTCATAATTGCACACAGTACCTGGATACCAGCAGCAGATTCATGCTGATGTCAAATGATATAGACTTGAATTCTCATGAACTTTTCTGAGAATTCAGCAACTGAGTAAGTCTCAATGTGCTTGCTGCATCTTACCATCATTTCCAGCAGTGACGTTGCCTAGATCACCAGCATGACGAATTTCATCTTCAGGAGCTCCATGGTCCAGATTATTAGGGTTGAAGTGAGGACCTAGTTGATCACACACATCATGCCAAAAGCCCCACCAAGAGGTCCCCGTTTCATCACGTGGGTCAAAAAGAGAGAAAATTCTACCAAGAAACAGGCAGGGTTCACAGTGACAACATGAGGTTGCACCTAAGTATAGGGAGAGCTCCTGATGGCAGGACCTCCCCAGTGTAACAAACCAGGTAAACAATAAATCTCACACCTAATTTCCCTCTGACCAGGATCTTACACCATAATTCTCCTCTTACCCCATGAGCAAGAGTCTATGGCAGGTAAGTGCCTTCACTTAATGAAGCAAAAATATCTCCCAGGTTGTCACAATCTGAAAACTCTGAACCTTAAGACCATAAGCATCTAAAACATTGAGCATGGCATGTGAAGCTCCTGCAGCTTATCAACATCAGAATGTCCATGTATATTTTTCTACCATGATCTCTTTTTTGAGCAGACTTCAAGCTTGAAGAACTTCATATTCTGCTTTTGGGTCATTGTCTTCCTCACTCATTATAAAGGACGAGTGCACTAGGAAGAGGTAGGTCCATTACCAGTGGACAGGCAGCCATTGGTGGTGTCACCCTGCGCATGAACGTGAAAGCCATGCTTGCCTGGCCTCAATCCTTCAATTTTTCCAGTTACGATAGTTGGCCCATCTGCACATACTCATTTCCACAACAAAGAGATGATCAAAATTGATGGGTCATTGCAGCCTGATCATATCCAACCACTTGATTGCAGGCGCCATTGAGGTGTTGCAAGGGGGTGAAAGGAGGCCCAAAGACAGGGTGACTTTACGGATATCTCTATTGTGAAAAAGCCCAAGTGAATCCAGGTTCACTTACGTAGGAAATGTTTCTATGGTGGACTCCACATGACCGTAGAATGTAGGGATACCAAACTTTGGCCCATTTCTTTCTGGGTACATCACAATGTTGTCTCTACCCTGATCAAGGGCAGAGCCAACAAAACTCAAGTCCAATCAAGCGACTCGTTGCACATCCTGTAAGAAAATTTCGTCAAAAAGGAATGTTTCTGCAGCTTAAAAACAAAACACCGACCTTCGTGATCTTGCTTAAAGAAGACAGTTCCGCTCACTCCTTCAGTTCCTGTCAACACTGCCACGGCCTTCAAGGGCGCCATTCAACTTCGTTTTTCTCACAAGTGTATTGAAAGGAAATTTACAAGACGACCGATCTTGACCCGAAACAATTTTCTCGAAGCACGAATAGACAGACACAGTGAGTGCGGAGAGATTTTGCAATACGAATCCTGCGACGGACACAAAATCGCAGAGAATTATATAAGCGCTTGTTGAAGGAGGGAGGAGATCGAGGCCAAGGGACCGATGGCGCGGATCATGCAGCGAAGTGGAGAGCCTTCCTCTTCCACATACGGGACAAGACCAGTGTGTACCTTGTTGTTGGAATTCGAACCCCCGACGCTCTGGTTGGTAGAGCTTTCAAACTGATCCGGCTAACCATGATCAGCTGACTCATTTACCAAACTTTATATCTCTTTGTTGATGAGTTTGAAGACTTTTGGGATTGTTGTCTCACGTGTAGATCTTTATTTATTTATTTATTTTTTCATTGGCTTTGTAAGGTACCTTGCTTTCTTTCTTCCTTCTGGGTATTTAAAAACCTTTTAAGCTGGCATACCGAACCCATCACTCTCATTCACAATTGGTAAATTCTATTGAAACATTTTAATTTTTTTTTAAAAAGGGTTCCAATAACCCCGTTTTCAATATTCTAAAATTTTGACATTAAAGAATAATTATATAAGGTATATTATTATTTTGTAATAAACAGTGATAATCTATTGGTTGGGTCCAGTCAACCCTTTGCAATTGGCCGGGAGTTTGATTCTAAGATTTTTTGGCAAAAAATTTCTTTTTTTCTTTTTTTCTTCTTATTTTGTTTTCCCCGGCTTTCTCTTTTTAGAATTATTTATCGCCCAACCATGATAGCAGGTACAATATTCAAACTTTAGAACCTAGCATATCTTTCAAAACCTTTGAGTTATTCAAAACTTTATATTCTAGCATATCTTTCAAAACCTTCCAATTTAGGATATTCAAATTGTAATACCTAGCATATCCATTTGCAAAACATGAAACTTGTGTGGAATGAACAAAAAGAATTCATTTCAATGTTTTGGAAAGTGGGGTTTCTCTAAAACGAATTTATTTTTTCATTTACAAATGAATATAACACAACATTTATACCATTTTTATCGATTAATTATATTTTTAAAAGGTGGGAAAAATGTGTGTGTGTGTGTGTGTATATATATATAACCATGTTGATTTTAAATATGTTTGTTTACAAATTGTTTTATGAAAACAAAGAAAAGAAAATCTTCAAGATATCATTCTTGTTCAAATGTATGAAACAGTGAAGATTCAAATGCATTTTCGGTCAATTTACTTGATATTTTTCTTAACGATTTTTTTATAAATGTGTAGATCTTGGAAAAATCTTTAACAATGAAATTTTATTTATTTTCATTTGGACAAAGTATGGTAAAGATAGTAATGGTCAAAATAGAGTACTTTTGTATGTGACAAAGAGTGATGTAAGATAACGTTGTAAATTTATCCCATATTCTTTGTCAACAAGTGCAATTTTGAAAACTATATAACTAGGTGAAAAAGTATTGATCTACACACGATATTTGCTTTAAGTATATTCAAAATGTAAAAAATATTACTTGTGATGAACCAATAAAAAAGGCTCGTCACTAAAAAATAAATAGGATTTTACTTACTCACCTACTTAAGCCTTCCTACTTATTGATTGAAAGGCTAGATTACATTGAAATTAATTTATAATATATTTGATGGCATTCACAACTAGGAAAAAAATACGACTAGTGGATAAACAATGTGTCCATATTCAATACATAATCATGTAGTCATGAATGACATTTACGACTATAAACCCAATCATGGGTATAGTCATATTTGCCATGTTTTGGCATAGTGTAAACTCTAATGTTCAATATGTGTGCCAATTGAAAACTTGTTAAGCCACATTTTCTATTCAAATATGGTTCAAGATGTTAACAAAAGCTACAATTTTTTCCCCATGTGTTCTTAACTTCCAAGGAAAAAAATACAAGAATAAAAAAGGGAACATTTTTTATATCACACTTTTTGTAGAGAAAATGGAACCCTAAAAAAATAAGGTGCGAGTAAACTTTGTTGACATTCACAAGCAATTGGAAGGGATTGTCATCAATGAATCCTTCTCTTATAGCCAAGTAGCATGACATCATGTTTGCATGCACAATAGGTGACATTCCATCCAAGGAAGTTGCCACACTAACACCACATCAATCATGTGTAATGTGTGTAGTGCCATGTCATCGAAACCATGGGCAACAATTTGCCATGTCTTTGCCACATAATTTCCATGTTATCTATGCCATGTCATGGGACTACCACATTGTGTCTATGTCATGTTTTCCATGTCATTGACTTGCCACATGTGTGGCATGTCAATGCTAGGTCATCCATGTTAGGTCATCAATTTGCCACATTAGTGCTACATCAATGTTACATGCTAACAAGTAATTTAAATTATCCAAAAATGTGCAAGTGTGCACACCCCACACCTACACACCCCCATATTTCCACACCCCAAATTCTCAATCTCGCTTAGAGCAGGATGGTTTAAGTCATCTTTTTTCTTTCCAGAGCAAAATGGAACGGTTTAGTGATTTGGGGTATTTTAACATAAGGAGTCTTTTGTCCATCACCTTTTTTGTAATGTTGTTTGCATTTATGTAACTTTGTAATTGTTTTGCTAGTATAGTTTTTTGTGGCATAGCTAATAGATTATGCTCATTTTCTAGGTTTAATCATTTTACGCTTAGGAATGGAAATGGTTGATCATTGCATCCCATACGTCTCTTTCAATGAAAAAATAGTCCATGAAAGGATGATCTTCCTATCTATAAAAACTACAACAACTGATTTTGGTTCTAAGTTGTTGATCAATGTTTTGACTTGCTTTACTCCATGTTTTTCTTGGTAAGAGTATGTGTTGATGGCTATGTTTAGTCCTAGACTCATTGATCTACACTACATTAACATTGTTTTTTGGCTGATTTTTTTATTGATCATCACCATTGGTACCATTGGTGGAATATGTGTTCAATTTTATTTTCCATCTTGGTTTGATATATTGTTTTTGTTACAAAATCTTGCTCTTCCAAACCCTCAATCTATAGAATGGTTTCAACATACTATGGTAATATCTATTCAACTTCATCATTGTCCAGGTCTTCATCCCACTCTTCATGGATATGACAATACTAGGGTGAAGCAAATTGCCAAACATAACCTTTGTCTATGATTGTTATTTCCATTCCTCCTTGTATTTCTCGATGAATCTATAGTACCTCCTTGAATTTATATAGATTACCATGCCTTTGGGTTGACAAACTCATCTTTGTTATTTCTTGTACCTGTTGTTGTAGATCTATAAGGGTAACCCCTAATTGCATTGTGTTCCCATCCCTTTGGTTTGATTTCCAAATGTTCTACCTTCATTAGTAGCCTTGTTCAATATTGGGTTGCCTCATCATCTACTAGTAAATGCTTCCCAAGGTTCCATATTTGTTGTAGACGACATCTTGTACCCTATAGGCCATTCCTCTATCCTAAATATTTTTTGCATAATATATTGTACTCTTTTGGAATACAAAATTACGTAGTGTCATTCACAAATTGTACTTCTACTACAATTTCTTCTTCATCTTGTTGCATTGCTATTTGTTTTAATTGTCTTTGTAGACTTTGGGTCACCATTTGATTTATGTTTGTTACCATTTTACCACTCTTTTTTGGGATTTTATTTCTTTTTGGCCATAGATTTAAGTCCTGACAACAATTGCTTGCTTGGATTTAAATCCTAACAATTTTTCTCACCAATTTTGAATCTATAGATCAGAAAAAAAATTAAACAATTTCACAATAACCTTTTTGTACCGCTTGCAAAATAATAAAACTAAGGCAAATTATAAAAACTGAAATTTCAACCTCAAATTCATTTTGGGGATGGTTGCCAAATGATAAATCCTAATGTTCCAACACTGTATTATACCCAGATTTTGTTCTTTTAACAAATTAGTTATTAGTTACATAATATGTACACTTGAACAAATACATGATCCAAAATAATTCAACCAAAATTACCTCATAGCATATGAATCTACACATTTCTAAATTTGTAATAATTCTACAACAATTCCAAATCTCATATTAATGGAAAAAAAAAAAAAAAAAAATAAAAAAAAAAAAAAAAAAAAACAAAACAATAATTCATATTGAAGTAATACTTTTCCTCATCAAATTTATCCTCTAAACTTTGAAAAACTACTCACCTCTCCAAAAGAACTCCCTCTTCCAACTCCAAGGCATCGTAAATTCACTCCATTCTCCCACCATAAAATTGATTTGAATTTAATCCGAGCAGTCCCTAATCATCGAATCATCTTTCACCTCTGTCCACCTTGTCCCTATTGAATCTCCTCGGTCTAGCATAAAATAATTAGGAGGTCATACTTTAAGCGGGGGAAAATCTAAACCCTAAACCCATATGCCATAATTACTTTCTGCTACCACTCATGGGACTAATGATGCTCAAATTAAAGGAGCCCTGGGATGCAAGCCTTCCCCCTATACATTAACCTTTAATTGACCGAACCAGTGCCAAGTGACAGGAGGGAGTTGCAATCATATAACCTCCAAATAGTTGCAATTTTGCCACGTTTAAAAAGTTCGACTTAGTAGAGTTGTAGGGGACTTCCATCTGAATCTTTTGGTAGTAAAATGCGTAATTTGTGTGAGGAATGAGAAATCCTCATCTTTGAACTTGCAATTTTATGGGGATATGAGCAGCTTCCAAAATTTGGTGTTTCAAAATATTTGATTTAGCTATGATAAGTTCAATGACCCTAACACTCTTCTAGTAGATGGAAGTTGGGCAGATGAGGTTGGTAAAAAAAGAAATTCATCATTTGTACTTGAGATGACGTAGAAATGAGTGGTCAAAATTGCACATACAATGATCATTTACACACAAGCAAAAAAATAAAATGCAGGCTATTTTTCATATTCCAATAGGGCATGTTGTTGAGGCCCAGTGCCTCCCAGAACCCTGCCAACTCCACTTTCGAAACTGGCAAAACTGGTCTTTTCATATCATGGGCAGATAGCAAAACTTGAAGATTTTTCTCCATTTTC
>Ga0116231_10005424_pt1 | contig 25151 bp, 22 predicted proteins | sample S1TSphgellanicum_2_FD_89695 | JGI IMG/M metagenome (GOLD analysis project Ga0116231, IMG submission 89695) | Host-associated microbial communities from peat moss isolated from Minnesota, USA - S1T2_Fd - Sphagnum magellanicum MG | ecosystem: Host-associated > Plants > Peat moss > Unclassified... | reverse complement strand
TGCCGGGGAAAACCCCGTGAGGCAGGGGTTTCCCCTTTCCCCACCCCCCCCCCCCCCCCCTCCACCCCCCTCAGTTCTCATTCTTCAATTTTGGAATCACAGATCTCAAAAATCACCCATATTACCCATGTTTTCCATTCGCCCAGGTTAAAAATAAAAACAGTCTTAGAAACAAAAAATTCATGGAGCCAATGAGACAACTCAGCATAGAGATAGGAGGGCCCAATTTTATTTTCTTTTGGGTTGGGGGCAGAGAAAACACACTGTTGTTTTTATTCCCAATGTGTTCCCCAATATGGTCCTATTAGGACCACACTTTTATCCTATATACTTTGCCCAAAGTTCTCCCCTTTCTCACCTGTATAGTTGGGCCAAGGGGAAGGCACCCTATCCTCCAATAGAACCTTCCCTATCATGGGAAGCCTCAAAAGTTTCAGTTTTTTGTTTTGTTTTTTTTTTTGGGGGGGCCAATCAAAATGGCTCTCTTTTTGCCAAAAAAAAGAAAACGCTTGAAAAGCAGCCCCTATATCTAATGAATTGAAACATGATGAATATACTACCGTAGCATATCAGAACCATTTATAAATCAAGTAACCAATTTTGATAGTTGATCAAAATAGGGCCTAAGTGACCCAACACCCACCAATGCACCATCCAAGAAATCCCATTTTGTGATTTTATGGATGGAATGAAAGCTTCCAGCATTTTTTTCAACCCCCTTTTTTTTCTCTTGTTGCCACACCCCCTACCCAATGTACCTATTCAGCCCTCCTACCTACCCATCTACATCTCTCATCCTACCAACCACCCCTTCTCCCCTAGGTCCTTTCACGCCCACTTCCATCACCAACATTTGAGAGAGCTTGAAAACATGGGTTTAGGGTTGAGTGGTGAATTTGAATTAGGGCTTAGGGGAGTGGGTTTCGTGTGGGAGCTTTAGAAAAGCCTGAAAACCGCGAAGAGGGAGTTGGAGACCAGAAACCAGAACAGGAGCTTGAGGAGGCAAACAAGGAACTCATAGGTGCAAGTCAAGAAGGCACAGAGCTTTGTCACAAATAGAAAGGAGGTAAGCCCCCTTCCTCTATTCTTTTTCTTTTCATTTTTTCTTCTTGTGGTCTATTATTGCCCTATGAAAACAATGAGCTTTAGCTTGTCATTGTCTCATGCTCTTGTTGTAGTCTACTACTACCCTAAAATGATAACAAGTTTTAGTTTGTTGTCGTTTCATTTTCTTGTGTTCTACTATTATCTTGAAACAACGACAAGTTCCAACTTGTCATCGTCTTGTTTTCTTGTTGTGGTTTATTGCTACCATGAAACGACGACAAGTTCTAGTTTATTATCATCTAATCTTTTATGTTTTGCAATTACCTTGAAACAATGATTAGTTGGACTTTTATGTTTTACAGCTACCTTGAAACGATGATAAGCTCCAGTTCATCATCATTGTGTTCTTATTGTGGTTTGTTACTTCCCTAAGACAACGACGAACTCTAGTTCATTGTCATGTCATCCTCTTGTGTTTTTCTATTATTTTGAAACAACAAGTTCCAACTCGTCATTATCTCATGTTCTTGTTATGGTTTGTTGTTATTGTGAGACAATGAAGAATTCTAACTCATCATCATCTTGTGTTTTTGTTATGGTCAACTACTACTTTGAAATGACAACAAACTTCAACTCATCATCGTTTCATGCTCTTGTTGTGGTCTACTGTTATTCTAAAATAATGACGAGCTTCGACTCATCAATGTCTCGTCCTCTTGTGTTATGTTGCTACCTTGACACAATGACAAACTTCAATTCATAGTCGTTTCATGCTTTTCTTGTGCCCTACTATTTTAAATTTATTGTCGTTTCAACCTTTTATGTTCTTATGTTTCCTTGAGACAATGACGAGATTTGATTCATCGTCATCTCTTGCTTTTGCTATGTTGTAGTGTTGCCTTAAGTTTTGGCTTGTCATCGTCTCATACTTTTATTGTATTTTAATGTTGCCTAAGGTTAGAGCCCATTGTCATCTTGTGTTCTTGTTGCTACTTTGAGCTTCAACTCATCATTGTTTCATTCTTTTCCTACAAATAAACCATGAGAAAATTTTGGATCTAATATGTTCTTTGTGTTTATCAAAAAATATAAATTTGAAAAATGACAAGGGTTTGACCCCCAAGCTTTAGTTCAAGTTGGGGATGGGATGTAAGGCAAATTTCATTAGGGTTGTTTTTTTTTTCTTTTGTTTGAAATGGAGATGTTGCCCCCCAATCACCAAAGACAATGTACATTGGGCGAAAAATGGTATCAAGTTTGATTGTAAGGTCAATGGTTATGAAATGACCTATATTGTTGAATATAATTAAGTACACCATATACAAGCCCAACATGGTGTCACCATGGAGCCAAACAAGCACAAGTGTTCAACTACTTGAAACAAAGGTCTGAGGCATCAAAACCATGCAGCCATGAATGTGTGGGTCTTAAACAAACCTATGGTTTGGTTTCGACACCGCAAACAAAAGGTGATTACAAGGCCAAATAGGCATGCAAACATCAAATGGATTGATTCTAGGTTGCAATTGGAGATACCCAAAAGGTTCCTAGGTTCCCTCTTGCCACATTCCCCTCCATTATCATATTGACCTCCTACAAATGATTGCATGGGTTGTGGGGTCCATCCACCCCATGTGCAAACCAAGGTGAGGTGTGACAAGGGCCTAGCAATATTGATTTGAAGGAGTTGGGCCACATATGCAAAGGCATTTAAAGGCGCTTGGGACAAGCACAATTGGAAGAATGCATCCATGCAAACAATGCAACATCAAGAAATTGCCCTTATTACATAGCACCATGAATCAGAAATGATTCATGGTTGATAAGTAGTTAAAATTCCATATTCAATTTTATTTTAGTTTTAAGGTTTTAGGTATCATATATTGTACTAATTGTTTTGTTTATGTTCGCTTTAGAGTTCAAGAACAATAAAAGAAGTGTTTATGGTTCATGTTATGAAAGTATTTTTGGTAAATTGACATTTATTTGTGTCAACACACCCAACTCACATAGGTCACTACAACACAATATAAAAAGGCAAATGGGATTTCATCCCCCTCTCATAGTGAAAGAAATAACCCATAGATATTCCCATTCTAATTAATAATAATTATCATCTATTTACCATAACTCTTGATTAGTAAATAGGAATTATCAGATAATTAACTTAATATTAATTCAAATTTTAATCCAAATTTTAATCAATTTCAAAAATTATTAATTAAAATTTTGTAAAGTATTTATTTATTATTCGGTATTAAATGATTAAATATATTTTTTATTAAAATACTAAATTAGAGAGCTTGCTACTATAATTTGATTATACATTTTTTAAAATGATATATTTGTAGACAAACCATAATATTAAATCAGGATGGATTTTTTTGCTTTAATATGTTTATAATATGAAGTAATATGTGTTTAATATGCATTGAATATAGGTTGAATATAATTAAATATATTAAATAAGTTTTAATATATGTTTCATGTACGTTGACTACATGTTAAATATATTCTTAATGTAGTCCAAAAAACCTTAGTGTATGTAAAATGTATAAGCACACCATAAAAAGTAATTACAAATGATAAATAGTTGCATGTGGTTGCAAATTGGATGGTTACATAATACAAGATTTCTTGTAGTGTCATGGTCTAATGATCATTCTTGATCGGTTTGTTCTCAAATCATTTTACACTTGGTTTAATCAATGTGATTTGGATTATATTGCAATGCAGCAAAGTTTGGCAAATTGCACAATTTGCAAATTTGGTTGCAAAAGTATGACAACATCAACTCAAGAATTTCAATTATCTCAACAAATGGCCCAATATACTGAAAGTTCATTCCTTCCTACCTTACTTGATCATATATTTGTTGTACATATATGGCCATTTGTTTGTAGTACAAAAATCATGCCACTCCTAGCTTCCCTCCAAGATTGGAAACATGTATCCCAATTTTGGAAGGTCTTTTTGGGTATCCTCAAAGATTTGAAGCATCTATCCCAATCTTGGAAGGAACAACTTGATACACATGTCCTCTGGTTGGCATATCAAGTGTTTGAGGTTGATGTGGCAACTTCAACCTAGCTAGATATTGTCCCAAGTTTAGACCATTGGGGTTTGGTTAATGATGTTTGGATAAAGTCAATCATGGCATTTGTGTTCATTGAGGATTTAAAAGGTTCAAACCCCCTTCACCTTTTGTCCATCCTAGAATTTCGAATGGTGAGGAATAAGGGAAAAGAGATTGTGTGGGGGGATGGAGATGGATATTGTGATGTCCGAAATGATCTTAGTGATTGTGAGTGTGATGAATTTTAAGGTGGAACAACTTGTGTCATTGTGAGAGATATTATGCATGATTGATGGGCTACCAAATGTTAAGTAGAAGGCCTTGTGTTGTTTTGGCAAATATTGAATATGCATGTTTTGTAAGTTCACATGTAATCGTTTGTTTTTTTGAAACATGGTATTTTCATGAACTTGCTGAAAATTCTCCAATGCACCTAATACTTTCAATATAGGCTTGCAATTGGCTTTGATTAAAAAAATATTGAATGCAACAGTCTAGATCAATTAAAGATTTCTAGTGTTTTGTTTTGACCTTGTTCTAAAAGAAAGCTACAAAGGTTATAAATATTGGTGGAAGTCATAAATCGATATGATGTAGATGTTCCTACAATGCTTATGAAAAAGGTGATGTCGTTAGTTCCTTGCATCCCAAGTAGCTAAAATAATTGTCTCTCCACTACTTGAAAGACATTTGTGGTGCCAAGTTGTTAGGCCTTGGCAAATTGCCATAAAATACAAATTCCCTTTCAATTAAAATCCTTGGGTGCAATTTAGTAGTTGTGAATATATCATTGATCAATGATAACCTTGTTAAAAGTTCCAAGTATGCAAATTATAAACTAAACTTCATCTTTAGGGGCTTGTTGTTCATAGACTTTAGAAGCTATTGGTGTTTCTTGAGAAGATAATGTTTGTGTCCATTGCCATGAAAAAATAACATATGAAGGCAATAGCTAAATTGAAATTTTCTTATGTTTTGTCCTTGTCCAAAAGGGAGCTACAAAGGTTATAAAATTTTTGCTTACAAAGTTGTAAGCAAAAGAATTGTGGATGGAAGGTGCATGCCCCTACTCCATTGGTGGGAGTCAAGAATCCAAATGATGTAGATGTTCCTACAAACCTTATGGAAGAGGTGATGTTGTTGGTTCTTTACATCCTATGAATACCTAAGATGTTTGGTTTTCCATTGTACTTCAAGGGCATTTGTGCCAAAACACCTATTAATTAGGTATTACCAAAGTTGTTGTAAAATACAAATACCAACTCAATAAATCCTTGTGTGCATTCTAATATTAGATCTTGCCATAATCTTCTATGTAAAGTTGGATTATTTTTCTAATGATTGTTGATCATTAGAGAAACTAATGGTGTTTGTGGATAGAGACAATAGTTGTAGATTCCCATTATACCACATAGAAAGGCAAAAATTTCAAATGACAAGCTATGGATGTTAATGGGTAGAAATCTCTAAACTAGTTAGCACCATAGGCCTCCTAATGACTAATAGCTACTAATGGTAGACTTACCATCCCTTATCTAAAGGGTGAAGTTAATGGAATTAAATAGTTCATGTTAGTGAATGGTTGGGGGGTAATCCACCCAATCATCTAGGAGATTTCTAAGAAGAGATTAAAATAAAGGCCCTATTTTCTTGGGGTCAATATGGGCCTTGTGTGGTTTGGGCAGAAGGAGGATTAGAGGAAGTGTTGGGGGACTTCTATGGCATTCAAAACTTTTATAGTTGGAGGTTGGAAGGAAGGACTCTCTTGAATAAATGTGGGATGTACCATTAGGAAAGAAAGAATAATGAAGAAATGCACTTGTATTTTTGTGTGATTTTAATGCAAAATGGTTGGGGAACTTGATGTGTTTTGGTGTGTATTTATTTTATTAAGAAATGTGGAAGGTAGAGTGGTTTGAAGTATTGCAAAGTAAGTTGCTCCTTGAGATGGTAGGTTTGCATTTCCTTTAGAACAAAAAAACAAAAGGCATACTACTTGGTAGCCTCTAGAATGATAAATTACTAACTACCCTTGGAAGGTAATAGCTAGTACTTGGTGGAAGAGAAAAGGGGGGGAGGGGGACACCAATATATAACCATCTACAAACTAGAAAATAATGCTATAAATGGTAAACAACAACTAGGAGTGGATGCAATTTGTTGCAGACAATAAAAAAGTGTGGGGAAGCATTCCAAGTTGCTACAAGCAATAGGTGGAGGCACTAAAGGACCTGCATGCATGGTTGAGGTGGGGTAGTAGCAATAAGAGGTCTGCAAACCCCACTAAGACAACATTTAGGGCATTGAAGGCACTATAACAACTTGGAAAATAAATACTTTTAGGTTATGATTGTTTTCCACGTTGCCTTTCTCTACTTGCTTCCCCTGCCCCCTTGGATTAAATTATAGACAAAACAATAAGTTTGTTCTAAAACAGGACCCCTTACCTTTTTCCTTGCCCCTTTGTATGATTTTTCACTTACAACTACTTGAATAGTTGTAGTAAAATAAGCTAGTGAAGGTAGTTTTTCTTTGTTGAGTAATAAAGTGTTAATTTTGTTCCTTCGGTTTCACCTTCTAAAGGACAATAATGATTAGGGGTTGCAATTTCACCCCTTAACATTTGGCGACCATCCTGTGGATCGTATTTGAAATATTTTTTATGATGAAATTAATGTTGGATGATATTTACTTTGGGCAAATGAATAATCGCAAATTTGAATAGTGGGGGGATTAATGAAAATGATTTTCAAAATCTTGTTCTTGAAGGTAGACAAGGGGGAATTCACTATTGGTAAACATAGTAACATAGCCCTAAAAAGTGGATAGTCTATAGGACACGACTGAGAGGGTGTTTGAAAGGAAGTGTTTAAGGGAAATTAGAATTGGAGTAAGGAGTGGAAGGTAGTATTGCCCAAGATAGGTTAAAAAAAGACCTAAGATTCAATGCTCAACCAGATACCGTAAGATAAAACATTAACCCCACATTCCTCAATCTTACTACAAGGGTTCAATAACAAGCAAGGTAACTACTATTAAGTAGCCAATAAGAAAATAATTATGTCATACTTTCACAAAAAACCTAAAATGTTTTATAATCATGAACCATGTAACAATAAGAGGATATAAGAAAAAAATGAAACAAATCCTAGAAGAAAATTAGAAGCATTGAGGGTGTAATCATGGTAACATGTACCACAACAAGTGTAACCAATGCTTGATGTTCCATGTTATTGAAAACGTAATTTAATTTTGTGCTAAAATTGTAAGATTTACTTATATGATAACATTCATATTATATCATGGGAACTTGTGAATAAATTTGGAATTAATCAAATAAATTTAAAAAATGAAAAGAAACTAATAAAACATTGTAACCAATGTTTTTTAGCAGTAAAAGGACATGTTTAATAACTTGAATTTTTATCTAAATAACATATTTTTGACAATTTTTTAATGCAAGCCTTATCAAAGTACTATAATTAAATTTATCATGACTTTTTTTTAATTTCAAAAAAAATTTGTGAAATATTCCAAGAATACAGTAGTCCAAAAAACAGTCCCAAAGGGGCAAGTGTGGCTCATGTTATCCCATTTGCACCTTTGGGTCTAGGCTATTTAGAGAGGACACCAAAAAAGGTGTTTCCATTTCAAACGGTAGTTGAAGGTGCTTCCATTCATGAAGTCAAAACAAGAAAACCTCTATAAGATTAAAAAATAAATGTCACCTATTGGTATCATTCACAGTGGAAGGATGTTGGGTCAAGGGCAAAAAGTTTCGACAAAAAAATGAAGGAAAATAATCACTCTCCAATTGGAAAATAAGCAAAAAAGATGACAGGGGAGGACAAGGTGGATTCTACTTTCAAGAGGACTTGTTACCATTCTACTTTCTAGGGTAGGTGGCACAAACAATAGCAGAAAAAAAACAAACCAAAACTCTAGGATTTTGAAATGAAGAGATGGAAAAGGAGATGGTATATGCACCAAAAGGTAATTGTGGAAGGTTAAAAGAGGGTTCCAAAAAGTAGCTCGTAATTTACACTTCACAAAACTACATATTACAATGACTACCATGGGAGTCCCATCTATAGCTGCCTTTGAAGTGGAGGTGGTAGAACCAAATTCAGAATATGAAAAGAGACAAGCCTTGAAAAACTTAAACGATTGTTTAGAGGTAAGAATTCAAAAGTGGCAGAACTACCTTCCCTAGGACCGTCACATGAATGTATAGCCATTATTTACTTTCATAAAAACAAACCCAACAGTTTACACATGTCCCAACCCTCTCAATTCACAGGTAATGCTTAGAATGAAAGGGGGGATGACTTTTACCACCTAAAAACAAAGGGGGGAGTATATGGACAAAGGTCAACCATCATGGTGCAAATTATGTGGGGAAGTATGGCACAAGCAATAGGATGTCACTACCATCTTTCAATTATGGATGAAAAGGGGTACCCAACTAGAAAATTCATACTAGTGATTCAAGAGCAAATGTGAACTAGGCTACATTAAAGTAACAAAGAACAAAAACAAGAGGACAGTAGAGCCGCCCATTTTGGAATAAATGAAGCAACCCAAACCAAAGAAGGAATTATAGGAAGTAACCTAGGCCTCATTAATTTGTAGATATCTACAAACTATACAAACTAGCTTAGTTTGTAGACGCCGCCACTATTGGTTTGTAGACAGTCAATTTTAAGTCATTCATTGACTACAAATGACTCTAGTCACTAGTGGGGCCTGAATGGCAGTGTATGGCGTATGTCGTATGGCCTGTACTGTCGGGTGCATTTTCACAGCGGCTCCATGAGCGCCCGCTATTTGGCCTGAAACACACCCTCGAGCGACAGGTGCATCAAGTAGGTACGGTTCTCGTCCATCTCCCACTTCAAAATAAAGAAGTTGCTCTCGACCGACATCGTGTTAGTGAACACGGTTGCCAGGCCGCCACAAAACGATCGTAAATGACCGAACCGGCTCGGGGCGCAATCCTAAGCGTCGTCAAACTACATCTCAATGGTGTGCCGGTCGATGGCGACGCACAAGATCTGGTCTGAGGCGTATAGATTCAGAAGATCGCGGTGGTCTGCCTCCGTCTGATCAACGTCCTCGAGAGACCAAAATGTTGAAATGTGGTTGCGATAGGGCTCCAACACCTCACTCACGAACTTGCCGTGACGGATGGCGATCAACTGGGCGGGTAGCACAGGCGGAGCGTCGCTCTCCAGACACATGTTGTTGCCATCATACTTGGCCTTAACGCCCATCAGGTCGGTGACCAGCGAAATCGCATACATCGCGACTGTGCGAATGATGTTGTTCTTGTCATTTGCGTCTAGGTCGTTGTAGCAAGCGATCGCGAACAACCCCTGGTCGTGGATGTGCTTGACGATCGTGTCAACCAAGATACGCATCGACCCGACTAACACGTACTGGGCGTCGTCGTCGTTCTCTTATACAATTTCGACGTAAAACATGGCGACCAACGAGCTGATCAGTGTGTGGATATGCTGCTCCTGTTGCGTGATCAACAGCGACCGATTTTGCAAAATGATGAATGTGACATTGATGGCATTGATGGCCGGCGACACCGCAAATGTGACGACCCACCATGCGCTTGTTGGTGTTTGCTTGGTACGGTGCGTCTTGGCGTACACCACAATCTTGCGGCGATGATCCTTGAAGAACTGCAGCAGGCACCCCAAGTGGTGCGTCCAACGGTTTGTCTTTTTGGGGCACTTGATGGCCATGCTAGTGATGAGGTTGGCTTGCACACACAGGAAGATCGAGAACGACCAGGCGAACTTGATCCACTCGCTGCCGGCAAGCTCCTCGGCTGTTGATTTGATGACCAGGTTAATCTGATGCAGTGCACACCAAATGTGGAGCACTGGGTTCTCGGTGCAAGCGATCATGCGAGTGACGAGACCGGTGTGGCGACCTGTCATCGTGTTCTCGCTCTCATCATCAGATGACATGCCGATTAGCTTGGCACGCCATTTGTCGTACAACATGTCGAGAAACTTAACCAGCATGTTAAAGATATTGCCGGTCGTGTGGCGATTGAACATGGGAATCACAACCAGGTGCAGATTAAGAAGCCGACCATGGAAGCAAATGCGAACGCGCAGGTTGAAGAACGACTGGCCACGATGTGTGCTACCGTCGCCCGCCAACGACATTGCCCAAACGGATTCGTCGTCAAGACAATCAACGATCTGCTGCAGCGTGGAGCCGACCAAGATGTGAACATACTCGCCGACCATCAGGTCAGTGATGCTTGCCAACTTGGCCATCTTGGTGCGTTCCTTGGCGTGCTAGATGGCATTCGCCGTCTGCCGAAAAGACATGCTGCTCCCAACGTGGTCCATTGCTAGATTGAACCGCATGATGTTCTTGATGGTCACGGTGTACGAGTGCGGATCGTCCTCATCCTCATCGACCTCATTGAAGATGAACAATTTCATGGCATTGGTCTTCTCCTTGAGCTTCTTGGCGGCCTTCCTGGCGGCCATGACGACCACGTCATTGTCGTCAGCATCATCACTATCAACGACCACCTCGTCATCCCGGAAGAACATGTCGCCAATGATTGTATTCACGATGCTCACATTGATCATGAACGTTAATATGTCGCTGTCGAGATCCATATACCGGTGCAGTGTGTTCATGACCTTGATTTTTTTGTCAAAGAAATGTTGCTTATCCTTCTTGGCCACTGCGTTGTACAGTGCCCACGACTTGGCGTGTTGCCCGTCATGATGGCTTCTGTATTTGTGCGGTAGGAACGGTTTCAGAAAGTATTTGATGTCGTTGCGCGACTTGCACTTTTGCGTTGAGCTGCCGTCAACCATGACGTTGTCCTGACCTTCATAGATGCAGAACATGCATTGGACGGTGATGTTGTCGTTGCCCACTGTGCTGACAACCTCCACGCATACTCAAGCCTGTGCGCGAGCTGCCATGGTGTCTTGGCCTTGGGTGGCATGGCGATCGGATCGATTTTGGGGTGCAGAGAGTAGATTGTAGCCGCGCCGCACTTTGCAACGCCTTGTGAGGTCATCCACGCATGCTGGCGCACTCCGCGCGCTGTGGCGGGTCTTTATGAGACAAAAAATTAATTTGTAGATCTGCCAACGGGTCATTTGTAGATATTGTCCCCTATTTTTAGCAAATCTACAAACTAATGAGGCATGAGGTAACCCCTCCAACCTTCCAAGTGCCATGGGTTGGTCTATTTTCTACCATTAAGTGCAAACAAAATACAATGAACCAACATGGTTACTTTAAAAAATGATTGCATATACCTTTCCTCCAGAAACTCTTTTTCATACAAATGAATTCTAGAAGATTTTTTTTGCAATTTGTTATAATAAATGCTTATAGTTATCCTAATACATGACATATTTTTTTGTTTATCATTTTTGAATAAGTATGAATTTTTTTAAGCAACCAGATTCCTTGTAAATTTAGTGTTTTATTGACAAAAATGATAACAATTTCAAATCATAATCAAAAATTCATTTTTTACATTTTTTTAAATTTTTTATAATAAGCTATAACTTTTCTTAACACATCATGTAGATTATACTTCATTTATATGTGGTAAAGGACTTTCAAAGTTTTAAAATTCTAGATCAATTTTGGAAAGTTCTTTGAATTTTTGAAGTTTTAAAATTCCACATATTTTAGGGTATTAATGTCTTTCAATGTGACTAATAGGTCTTTATCCTCTTAATTGTTCTCTCATCAAATGCATTTTATTACATGAATCCTTTTGATAATCCTTTGCAAAATTAACTCCTATTTGACACCATAGGTGTTCACTTTCAAAGGTTTTAAATCAAAACTTAAACTTACAACTTCATCAAATGAATTTTTGATTTGAATTCTTTGACATTCATATGAATGAAAAAACAACAACTTACTATGATTGCCATGGTTTTAAATGGCAAAACATAAATATTTATCCATTTTGACTATTTTTCTTTGTAATTTGACACCCTTTTTGGCTCGTTGGATTGTGACTACACCCCATTGGAGATCTAGGATGGGGACCCTAGGTGATGGAATGGGTCCAACCATGTACTCTACAATGTCAAGCTTTCAACTACCCTTACTTCAAGCTATTGTTATACTTCCAAAAACTAATCATGAGGTAACAATACTAGATAAGGTAGACTTCAACATAGTTGGCCCAGACAATAGATAAAAGGGGGATTGTGATAGTCCACCTCCCAAAAGACATGCTAAGACACCCTGTAAAAAAAGAAAACCCAGAAGATAATAATAGTAGGAGGTTTATAGATTGCATTAGGGCAACATTGAAGGCATTAACTGCACTATAACAACTTGGAAAATAATTATTCTTAAATTATGATCATTTCCCAAGTTACCTTTTTTTTACTTGCTTCCCCTGCCCCCCCTGGATTAGCTTATAGATAGGACAATAGGTTTGTTTTGAAATAACACCCCCTCCTTTTTCCTTGCCCCTTTGTATGACTTTTCATTTACTACTTGAATAATTGTAATAAAGTAAATTAGTGATGGTAGTTTCTTTTTGTTGAGTCATAAGGTGTTGACCTTGTTCTTTTGGTCTTACCTTTTAGAGGATGGTCATGAAAGGTTGCAATTTCACCCCTTAACAAAGTGCTAATTAAGTAGGTAGGTCCAAAAATGTAAATTGGGTTTTGTATGTACCTACCTAAAGGGTTGGTAGATAGGAAGGTGTAAAGGCAAGTATGTAGGTAGATAGATGGGTGGGCAAGTAGGTAGGTGGGGTTGAGAATATCACATTTTAAATATATAGGTGAGTAGGTATTGTTTAGCCAATAAAGAATATTGGTTTGGCCAAGATGTAAAATTTTAACCAAGAAGTAAGGAGGTTTTGCCTAGAGGTGGAAGTTTATTCAACAAAATATATTAATTTTTTTGAAAGATAAAGGTATAACTAAAAAAAGGTAAAAGTTTTGTTGAGAGGTAACGGTTTAGCAAATAGGTAAAAAGGTTTTTAGGACATGTAGAAGTTTAGCCAAGAAAATATATTGATTTTGCAAAAAGGTAAAGGTTCAGCTAAAAAAGTAGAGAAGTTTTGTTGATAGGTGAAAGTTTAATGAAGAAAACATATTTATTTTGCCAAGAAATAAGGGTTTAGCAAGGAGAAGGTAAATTTTTTGTTAAGAGATAATGGTTTAACCAATAAATAAAAACATTTTCATGATATGTAAAAGTTTAGCCAAGAAAAGATATTGATTTGTCAATAGATAAAGGTTTAGCCCAAATGTAAAAAGGTTTTGGGAGAAAGGTAGAAGTTTGAGCGAGAAAAAAATTGGTTTAGCCAAGAAATAAAAGATTTGTTAGAAAGTAGAGAGGTTTTGTTAAGAGATGTAAGTTTAGCCAAAACAATATATTATTTTTGTCAAGAGATAAAGGTTTAGCCATGAAAAAATATAAGTTTTTCCAAGAAAAAGGTTTAACCAAGAAAAAATAAAGGCTTTTTCCTTAGAGAGTAAAGATTGAGTCAATGAAAAGATAGAAGGTAGGTAGGTAGGAGGGAGGGGAGAGTTGTTAGTTGGTAGGTAGGATAGCTGGGTCAATAGGATAGTTAAATCAGTATGATAACTTGGTCCAAAGGTAGTATGGATGTCAAACTTTAGAAAAAAACACAGCCTCAAAATAAAACTCAGGTCAGGAACCAAAACAAGTTGACTGATTGAAGCTAGATGAAAAACTGAAGCCCATCCCATGGACAGAACGGCCAACTGATGCATTGGAGGGTGCCCATTCATGCTGGCCATCAAAATCGTTGAAAAATCAAATAATCTTGTATAAAATTATCAGTTCTTTGACAAGTATGTTGTCAAAAACTACAAATTCATTGAGAGTTTTCAAAAACCTTTCTGGAACTAGATGTTCTTTGATTTCTACAAATTCCAGAAGATCAAAAACCAGCCTTTTAAATTAGCAAAATCAAACGACCGCCCAACACTGATAGAGAATCTACAAAATAAGATACAAAAATGATACTACTACTGGGAACATAGATGGGAACATTATTTTCAAGGCTGATTCTGACATGTGAGATCAGGCCACTGGGGGCAATTGTGAAGGTTAAAAAGATTGATTTCCTTGCAGTCACATCCTTACAGAGAAATTCCCAGTAAATGTAAAAGCTTGGTAAACACCCAGTAGAATTTTTCCAGCGGATGTGGACTCTGGACGGCACCGTACCCTAAGTGAAGTTTCTGCCTCAATACAATTATGTGTAAGGTTCCTCAAATTTCTTTGACGAACCTTACACAAAAGGTGCCTCCTCTCCTCCAAAATTCAATCCCAGCCATCCATTTGCAAAGTCGAATTTTACCAGATCTTTATGCCAGGTACGGTCCTGGAACCGGACAGTTCTCAGAATTTGGGTCTAATGCTTGATTCCTGCCACATACCAGACCCTCGTTCACAGAACAGCTGACTCTTATTCATTACTCTACACATAACTTCATTATGGGTTGCACCTTGAGGGCACAAAGTCCATTGTTTTCCACATTGTGATGAAAACTCCCCCCCCTCTTTTTCCCTTTGCATTGGTAGCCAGGGTTTTTTTTAAAGTAAAAATCTCCTGATAATTCGACCTAAAAAAACCACTTGGTCGTATGTTCAGGCTATGGACCCTCTTCACCTCAGGTCTACCTTGGTATTTGGTTCATACCCATAAGCCCACTTCAGAAGAAGGTCCAGGGTCCAATGAAATAGAGCAATCCAATTGGATGAGAGCCATAAATATGGTTTTACCTCTAAACCTTTAAAACCTATACTCTGTACGCTGCATTTTGAAATTCGGTTCATTTCTGCATTCAAATTACTTTCCCAAGTTACAAGAGTTTTTCACTCCTCACAGTTTTGTTTGAACCTGCCATATCTGGCAAAGCAAAACATAGATTTGGTGACTTTACAAATAACCAAAAATAGCCGATGAAACTGAGTTGGTGGCCTTACAAAACTAAAGGATGAAACTGGGTGTGAGACTAGGAAAGACTTTATGGATAACTTTAACAAAGTCATTTATTAGGCTAAAACATTACTATGTTTGAAAACTCTGCATAGAGAATTTTTGTCATATGCTATATCTGGCGTCACGCGGTGATGTAAGAGCGTGCAATCTTTGAGTCATCTCCTCAACATAGATATGTAATGCCTTGGTATTCAGGCCACAGAGACTACTGAGAAGGACCTGCCAAGCACCAGCACACCATACAGGAGGGATGGTGTGTGGACAGGAAACACTTTCTGGTTGTGTTCCTGTCTCATAGCTAACCACCACCAATGTTAACTATGTTACCATAGTTAACACCACCAATGTTAACCATCCACATGTATCTACTTACCTACCTACAGATCATCAAAGTGCCTTACCTGCTTGTGTACCTACATAGTAATCACTTACATTTCCTACCCACTTACTTATGCAGCTTGTCGACTTACATAGGGAGGATGCCTACCACCACCTGGGTACTGTGAGGTGTAAGTAGAAGGGTTTACATGATAGGTCACCAAATTCGAACCTCCACATCATACGCACATTCTATCTATGAGAACAGTGTTGTGGGCTATGAAGTTGCTCGATAATTTCAGCCCTGGTCATACAAGCCCAGTTCTCATATTTTAAGGGATTTTTATCCAAAAGATATTTTATATAATTCATCCATAATCTAATTTCATCCACATTGATTAGCAAATGGCCAATAGTGACCCATAAAGGACATAGATAGGATAAATTGTGCCCAATAAAAACATAATGTATACTAATTGGTAAACAACAATTTAGGAACATGCATGTCCACCGCTAATAGAATCATGAAAGTTGAATAGAAGAAAAGGAGTGAATTGGTGCATTAGTGGGTAGTTGAACAATATATTGATTGATTGGATACTTGATTTCTTAATCCAATAAAGAACTAATTAAATACCATAATCAGGGTTTTATTAGTTCTTTATTGGTCAATCAGGTTATTCTGGCCAAATTTGCAAAGTATGTCCACTGGTGAGGATCCCTGAGGAGATTTAGCATTAAATGACATTTTTTTTATTTAATGGACGTTAGCATATTTGCAGATGTCATGGTACAACTGGTCTAGTTGTGGCGAAAAAAATCCATGAAATGGCATAAAATAACTTCAAAACCTTCTTTTTGTGCTTTTTTGGAAAAAAAAATTAAAAAGACACCAAGTTGTGAAAATTCGCCACGAAGAAAAATAATGCATGCAACCATGGATTAATGCACCGTAGTTTTATTCTAATGTGAGTAGCATCTATCGTGCATGGGAAATTCTGATGAGAAAGTACAATAAAAGAAGTAAGAATTTACATAACAAACAAGACTATCCTTACAAGGGAAAATGTTTGTTTATAAATTAAAGATGGAATGAGAACCAACTCATAACATTATTTTTATTTAAACCAAGTTGCAAAATAATAAAGCATCAAATAAGGTGTTTGGTTGCCTTATGTGTTTTTGAATGATTCATTAATATGAGTTCTATTTCCTAAGCTTATGTAGATAGTGAAAAACATCAATTAATTTTGGGAACTTGAAAGAAGCAGTACTACAATTAACAAGAAACAACTTTTTCGTTACAATTTGCCTAGGTGACAAGAAAACATATGTAAAAGAAAACTGTAAAAGCAATGGACCCCAAACATTATGAAAACAAGAATAAGATCATTAGGGCCATATGAAATGACAATTGATTAAACTAATAGTTCATGTTTAGATCCATTAATGTACCCCAAAAGCTTAATCATAAATTCCCGTGAGGATGGTTACATGGAACTAGTTTAGGGGGGCATCTATAGGCTCTTCCACTATTTCATCCTACCAAAATAAATTTTGGCTTGGAATTTACTCTAAATGGAATGAAAATGTGTCTTTTTGGATCTCTGTCTTTTCAGAGCTTTTTTTTTCAACATCATAATCACAATTGATGAAAATGATAAGAAAATTTGTTTGATCCTGAGGACTTAAATAGATGGTGATAACTAAAATCCTCTTCCATAATGATTCTTTTTCAAATGCACCCACCTAGTCCCACTTCATCTTTCAATCTTCATACTTGAGAATGTTGCTATGTGACCCAAACAAGCAACAATCATGCCTTTGACTTATGATTATTACATGTTTGGGCAAATCAAATATGGAAAGTACTAAATGATCGAATCATAACTAGATGAATTGACAATCCATATGGTCACTATTTTGAGGTCTACAGTAACCTAAGTTATTGCTTGACCACTATATAGGAAAGATTTCAACAGTCTCACATGTCTATGTATGCAAAGATATGTGGACACTTGAGACGCTTGACATGCAATGGCTTTGCATGAATATTTTGACATTGGTCAATCTGGACAGAGGTTTAATACAACTATAAAGGTTCATCATGTATGTGTGACACACAATGATAAACCAGATGTCAAATTGAAAATATGGCATAAATTCTTTGTTTGGCATATCTTCATGAATAAAGAATATATCTTGGATAATATGTGTATATTGCACATCATAGGATACATCCACTAGCACATACTATTAAAAAAAAGTGTATTCAGCATAAATGTCTAATCTAGCAAAAACAATGGACGAAATTGAAACTGGGGAAAAAGAAAGAAGAGGAGGAAAAGATACAAAAAAATTAAATCTCCCAAAATAAAATGAATGATATGAAAGCTGGGAAAGATAAGGTTTGAGAAAATTAAACTCTATGAAAGATAATGGATGAGATAAAATTTGAGTAAGATGAGATCCAAGAATATTGAAAACACTTAAATGGTATGAATAAATGAAGGTTGGGAAAGATAGGATCCAAAAAGGTTGAAATCCTAGCTTCATTATTTAGCATATTACCTAATTGCAAAATACTAGTGTTTTTATTGCCAAAAGTAAATGACAAAAAGAAACAATAATTATCATGTACCTTGCTGCCAAACAAGAGTAGGAACTAGGGTATCTTCTTTGGAACTAGGTACATTTTAATATGGTGTGCCAGTTTAGAGTTGATTTGTGGGGTGAGTGCCGAAGTACACTTGATAAATCATGTGGTGAAGAGTTGGTGAAAACTTTATCAAAAGTTGGATACTTACTCATGGAGCTATCCAAAGCTTTTGCAAAACACTTTCAAAAACTTTTGCAAATACTTTTGAAGCTTTTCAGCTTGTGCAAAGATTGAATACGCTGATTCCTTGTACTTTTAAGCCTCTAAATTTCCACCACTCCAAGAACAAATGCATTATAGGTACCGATGCTTTGTACATTTTCATACCTGCTTCAGTCACTGCAAGAACCAAACACAAAAAAAGTTTTCGTCACGGGGCGGCTGTATACAGTAGAAGAGAAAGGTGAATTTTCGGCCTATACAGTCACACTCTGGCAGATGCATTTTATCACAATTGCAAGCAGTGAATTTTTTTTGGATGGCATATCTTGACAAAATTTTGAGCCACAAAATTAAAATTCCTTGTTTTCTTTTATTTTAATTGCAAGTAAAAGATTTTTTGGGAGAGAAAATTTCTCCACCTTTTTTTTAGTTTTGGTACAGTCTTTTGCCAGTTTTCTACAATTTGGTCCAAACATGTCACCAATTCATGCTAAACCCCTTTCAGGATGGACATTAATGATGTTGCATCAAAAAACTAGGAATGTATATTTACTTGGGCTTCGCACTACCAATGACAATCAATTGACACATGTCAAAATATTAATACACTTTAAAGTTATTTAAGTAAATTATTATTTTTTAAATTAGTCACCAAACATTGTTAATCCATGATCATATTTAGATTGTCCATGAAATCATTTCCACTTCCATTAATTTTAGAATCTAGAATTTTATTTTCATGTACTAAAACATTAATATTTCTAGCACCCATGATGTCCTTTTTGGCATCTTTCATTGCTTTGAAAACAATTTTTTGGGGTTTTTCCAATGTCCCCCAATGTCTTTTCTACCATGCTTTCCAATGACCCTTGATTTGAAATATATATAAAACATAAGATATTTTCAACTCTAATGCTCACAACATCCCTTGTACTTCTTGGTGTCCTCCAATATCATATCCAATGTCCTCCGCCCTCCAATGTCTTCATGCCCCCTATTGCCCAAAATGAATTTTTTAATGTTGAAGCTAACTCTAATATCCTGACCATTCATTTTCAACACCATGTTATTGTTTGTTACCATTTTGTCATTGTTTATCAACATTCTTGTCTTTTTGTTGTTCCCCATCTTTCGTCATTCTTGGTGTTGTCTATGTGTGTTTTTGTTGTTGATAAAACTTAGGTCATTCTTGAACGAAAACATCACATTGATCGAAATTTTGATTGAGGATGTTTGGATTTGGGAACGTTTATTAGGTTGACATTTCATCTTGGCCTAGTAACAATCATAGTGGTTTAAAGGCTCAAAAAAAATTTGGAAATGTTAGATGGGTCAAGTTTTCACTAATTTTTTAAAAGACCAAAATTGGAGGAAATGTAATATATTGATTTTTTAAAAAAGTAATTAGAAGAAGGCAAAACATGTTTACCTATTCCAAGGAGAGGGTGGTTAGAAGGGGAAAATTAATATGTCCACCCCAAGTCATGTGTGAAGGTGATAAAAGATTGTTAAATGCCATTTTTCATTAAATATTAATGAATTTCATGTTTAGAATGAATTTATTAAATCTAGTTCATTCCATACACATAAATTTGATAAAAATAATGTAAACTTGTTAACTTGGATAAAATGTTTTATTGAATGTTTCATTTTCAATGTTGACTTGAATATGTTTCTAATTTTGATTAAAAGGTGTTCACTAAAATATGACCAAAAATAATAATTTGAAATTTAATGGTTTTATTTATAAAATTGATTACTGTAAATTTATCATACGATTTTAAATTTTGATTCAAACCATTACTAAATTTAAAATACAAAACATTAATTATTTAAAATTTTCAATAATTTATTTTTAAAATTGTAGTTATAACAGAATTTCATATTCACTTATTTGTATTTTTATTTTCAATACAAACCAAAAACTACTATCATGTTAAATTTAGTGTTACCACTTGTTGGAATCATGAACAAGATGAAAATTAATCATTACCAAATCCATTAAAAAATGTGTGAATATAGAACGTGGTTTAATGGTTTAAAATACATTAAGACATGTTCTTCCTTTCATATGAAACAAAATGTTGAAATTTTTAAACAGTTAAGACAATTTGCAATCATGATGTGTGAGTCAAAAAAAATAATTATAATTTAAATTCATATTTCAAAACATAAATGACATATTATTTAATAAGCCATTAAATTTAAAAGTGTGGTTGTTGAATTAAAAGGTGAAACACAAATGCATTTGAATGTGAATCATGCACTCTTAGACAACAACATGCAAAAAGATATTTCTAAAATTTTCAACACCTTATATGTTACATAGTAATAATAGGTTGAAAGACATGTGATTTATCATTTACATGCAATTGATTTAACCAAAATATTAAATCTTTGAATAATGTAAAGTTTGAAATCAAGAGCCAAACTTAGAACATGTTTTAACTACATAAAAAATGAGAATTTTTTGTAATTAAAAAATAAAAAATTTCTCATGATCAACTTTTATGGTTTTTAAGGTCTTACCCATCTTAATTTGCACCCAATTTGCAAACATTAATGTATTGCACACAAACTAATATATCATTTCGTTTTTTTTTTTTTTGCCACCTTTTTTGCTTTCATTTTTCCCTCTTGTAATACTTTTATTACCAACAAGTTGTTCATCTTTATGTGCATTTAATTCAATTAATGACACAGATTGAAAGAATGTTGTAACCCCTACAACATATTCATGGGATGTGAAAACACAAATGATTTAATAAATTCATAATATTTTCAAGATGTTTTTAAAAAATTGAGTAATGTAATACAAAAACACCTTCAACACATGTTTCTAGAATAATTAATGAATATTGAAATTTTCATGTCAAGAGTGAAATATTTTTTAATATTGCAAAAGACTATGTATTTTTCTTCTCAAAATTTTGTTCTTCGAAAAAAGAGTAATTACAAAAAAATTAAAAATGATATAAGTCAAGTAAAAAATGCCAAAGTACTATAGTAATAAATTATATATAAATATAAATATGACATCCATGTACAATAAATTATGCAATAAACAAGATGAATTATTTTCTTCTAGTAGGTCATATTTGCATAAGGAATAACAATCACTAAGTGAGTTTTAAAAAACATACCAACCATTTTATCTATCAAGTTGTGCTTGTTTTATGACAACATTTTCATCTTCTATCCTATTTTGCAATATCAATAATAATTATACAGGCTTCCATAAGTTACAAAGATATTTTAAATCCATATAATAGGAAATCCCTAATTCTTATATTGTAAATTTATTAAAATTTATCTCAAACAATGACATTTGTAATGAAAAATGTTGTTCTAAATTGAGTATTTAATAAATGAATTTCAAAAATAATAATGAAAAGATCATAAATTTCATCAATCATGAATACATAAAAGGATCATTTTTATTCAATAGGAGATTCATGCAAAGTCTTTCTATATATTTATGATAACAAAACTTGGATTGTCAAACATGGCATTATCCTAATAAATTATTAGTAACCATTGATTTTGTCACAAGACATACACAAAGTTATTTTAGTTTATTTATTCATATTATGTACACAATCTTATAACAATTATCAAATGGCATTTTGAATATATAATGTTTTGTAAACACTTATTCAATTTTGCTAAGATTGATTTTATGAGACAACAAAATATCATATGTGAATTCTAAAAGTAATGTTGTTCACAAATATACCTTTTTAGCCATTATTTGAAAAAAATTTGTATTATTGCATCTCCAATTGTTTTAACATTTGCTTCATCTTGTTGAAGTAATTTGACAAATATGTAAGTTTTAAATGTTTAGATTTTTTCCCTCTCTTTTGAAAAATGAATACACATTTCATTTAAAACATGCTTGTAGAAATATAAATTGATTGATATCATATGGTTTGTGCTATATAGTAATGATGTGACGGACAACTTAATTAAATGATCAAAACATTTCTTTTTTAAAAACTTAAATACATAAGAAAAACATTGAGGAAAATAATACATCTTTCCTTTTTTGGTCCACTAATTCTTTCAATTGTTTCTTTTCACATAATGCACAAATAATAAGGTGAACATCACTTGTTATGTAACACTTTAAATGACTGCAAACCACGATGAAAGAGAAAAAAAATGGTGAGTATGGTGTTAAAATAAACAGTTTTAAAAAAATACAAACTTGAAAAGACCTCCATGCCTCTTCACATGCCCATATGTTGAAAATGGGCTAAACAAATTCCAGTTTGGAATGTTCCAATCTATGACAACTTATGGAATCTAAAGTTGTCCCACCTACACTAGCTCCAATGAATCATTGTCACTAAAGATTATTTATTTATTTTTATACAATAATTTTTAATTTTAAGAATATTTTAAAGCATTGATAACAAAAGAAGAATGTAGGTCATTGTGCCAAGAGTCCTACATGCCTGAAGGGAGTCACATGCAAACAACCAGCACACTTTTTAGTTGAAATGAAACTCAGAGTTCCAACAGGGATTTGCAAGGTAAGTCATCCTCCACCCAGATATACCCCAAGGTGAAAAGCCTATGTAAATATTTTTTACTACACCTGGCCAGTAAATAGTTTATGCTATCCCTTTAAGTACCCTAAGTGGGTAAACTTAGGTGTTGAGAGTTACTTGAGATTCAAAAGAGAATTCTAATTGCATCAATATGGTAGTGCAAATAATCCTTTGTGCTTTATTTATACACAGGTTGAGTTGGTAATTTTTCCTCCTTGTGGTTTCCAATTAGAGATGGATTTGGGTGGAAAGAATGGCAAACCACATAGAGATTTTGGAGGGCTCTTAATGTAGTGTCTGTCTCAACTGTCCAAATTGCAACTGAATTTTACTCTGAAATGGGAACTATGTTCCCACGACTATTGAGATTGAGAACAAACTCAATCCTAAACCCTCAACCCTAAACAAATCCCAACTTACTCTGAACTGAGAACTCTATGTTGGCAGCAGGTCTTTGAAATTTTCAATCTTGTCACTCCTGCTAAGGTCATCGTGACTTTTCTCTTATTTCAAGGTTTGTGGTTTAGTGCATAACACTTCTTGACTTAAGCATATACTTCATCATGGATTGGTTAGTTTTTGAAATTACATTGTAGACGGTGTTGGGGCAGTTATCTGATATTTTTCAGTAACCTCTGTTTCCAGTTTCTTTTTAAAATTTGAAAAATCAAAACATGTCTGGTCCCCGTTTTTTTTATATTTTCAGAGTCAAAGAATCTCCAGTTCCATTTTTATTTTTTGATTCTCAAGAACTCTGGTTTTTGTCAAAATGCCTCAAATGAATTAGCAGTTTTGACGAAATGACTGATATTTTAAGAATTGCAGTTAAAAGTCAGAATCACTTCTTAGATTTGCGGAGAACTATGGTTATATATCAGAATTAGTTATTTGAATTTTGAGAAAGATGGTTATTTACCTTTGAGAACCATTTCAAATAACCAGTGTTGGGCGGTTCTCACTTTTCCACTGAGAACCTTTAAGGTTTTCAGTCTGATTCTCAGAATGAGAACTGGCAGTTTTCACATAAGGTGATAACTTTTTTGAAAACCTGACCATCGGTTCTCTCCCAAGTGAGAACCACCATTTTAAAAACCTTAAAGGTTATCACCTAGAGGTTGAAGGTGATAACCTTTCAAGGTATTAAAAAAAAGGGGCATCAATTTTCAGGTTAGGGTTTTGTTAGGTTTAGGTTTCAGTATGGGCTTTGGGTGATGCAACCTCTTAACGGCTTGCTTCTTCAGCACCTCTTTTGGCGGGAGCTTGACAAAGAAGCTTCTTGCTCTTCTACAAAATGGGGCCAACTTGGCCCCACCACTCACGCTGCTCTTCCTCCTACTTCGCTACTCCTCTTCGTGCTTTCATCACTACTCTTTCACTCCTCATGCTTCATTGCTCCTCCTCCTACTTCGTCGTTCCTCCCGCTTCGTTGCTCCTCCTCTCTTGCTTCGTTGTTCATTTGTGTGTTTTGTTGTTCCTCTCCATGTTTCGCTACTCCTCCTACTATTTCGTTGTTCCTTCTACTGCTTCATTGCTCCTCTATGTTTTGCCACTCTTCTTGCTTTGTTGCTCCTCCCCTTGTTTCATCACTCCTCCTGCTTTGCTTGGTTGCTATTCACCATGCTTAATCGTTGCTCCATGCTTTGCTTCGTTGTTATTCATTGTGTTTCATTGTTGCTCAGTGTGCTTCACTACGACCCATTGTGCTTTGTTGTTGTTCTTGTTTTGGTGTTACTTTATGCTTGGTTGTTGCTCTTGTTTTGCTACTCTTGTTGTTTCGCTACTGCATGGTGTGTCTCCACTCCTCCACACTTCGCTATTCTCATGCCCTCTCGGGTACCTCTTTGCCCTTTGTTGTTTCGTTGTCCCTTTGCCTAGATTGGTTCTCCGCCCAGATTGGTACTCCCCTTGCCCCTTTTTTTTTGTAAGGTGTTGGAGATTCAAATTTGGAATTGATTGGGAGGAAGCTTGAAAGCATCCAAGCTCCAAGTTGCCAATAAGTTTTTTTTGTTCTTCTTTTTTTTCAATTTTTTTTTTTAGTTTCCTTTCTTTGATTTCATTTTAGGTTTTTATTTTACTTTTTTTCCATTATTTTGTTTAGTTCTGATTGATTTTTTTATTCTTTTGTTATTTTGCAAGGATTTTTGGAAGGAGTTTTTTCTTTAATTTTTTTTTTTGTTTTTGCCTTGGTTTGTTCTCCGCCCCAGTTGGTTCTCCCCTTTCCCCTTTTTTTTTGTAAGGTGTTGGAGATTCAAATTTGGAATTGATTGGGAGGAAGCTTGAAAGCATCCAAGCTCCAAGTTGCCAATAAGTTTTTTTTGT
>Ga0116231_10005422_pt1 | contig 25157 bp, 14 predicted proteins | sample S1TSphgellanicum_2_FD_89695 | JGI IMG/M metagenome (GOLD analysis project Ga0116231, IMG submission 89695) | Host-associated microbial communities from peat moss isolated from Minnesota, USA - S1T2_Fd - Sphagnum magellanicum MG | ecosystem: Host-associated > Plants > Peat moss > Unclassified... | reverse complement strand
TGTTCGTAATGAACAAAATAAACCTTCTTCTTCAAAGTTTTCTACTACTGAATCTGCTTTCAAAGAAAAAAATATAAAAAAAAAAAAAAAAATAAAAAAAAAAAAAAAAATTTTTAATAAAAAAAAAAACCCAAAAAAAAGGGGGGGGGGGGGGGGGGGGGGGGGAATGCTCCCCAAAAGATAAACCTGTGATGAACCTAGCTGGTCACTATTTGGGTGCAGAACATCCACTAAAATGATTGGAATTTCAGGCAAACTATCATATAAAATTTGCATGTTGAATTTCTATACATTTTATGTTACATGATGTTCATGTTGTATTCATTATAGTGAAGGAAAAAATGAGTAATTATTGTTCAACAAACTTGGGATCCTTAATGAATCTGTGAAGCATGAAAAGGGATTCAACTATGTATGGGGGAAAAAGGTTATGACGATCCACATGTCTAATGTGGATGTCACATTTGTACATTGAATCTACCTTTCCTCCCTCCACAACAACATTTTCAGCCTATAGCAAAACACCTCCCCACTTTTAGGACTTTCTACAAATACAATTTATCTTTTGGTGATTATGGAATTTAAAAACACAAGGCAAGAAAGCATAAATACACAACAAAGAATTGATGGGGTTGGGATTAGTGAAGATATCACTTGCATATAGATTGAAGTAAGCAATTTTTGGTGCCATGCCAATCTATGTGACCTCATACATCTCATAATAGGTCTTTGCTAACTCCTCTACTAGTTCCAAATCTTGCAAGGTGTTCTCGCTTAGAAGATCTACATAGCAAGACCTTGTTGGACCATACGATTACACCAAAAAACACATATCCATGTGTGATGTGTGTCAATGCACCAACATGATCATGGTAAAGTTGACCTCTTCAAAACTACATGAAACCACAGTTCATGTTGAGTGGTTACCCTTAGCAATTGCTTCATGTTTAGTCATTCCTCTAGTTGCCCCAAGAGTAAGATTTGTTACTAAGAAGCACATCACAAAACATAATCACCATGTCAATGTCAAAAATGTGAACTTTTTTTCAACAATTAACTAACGATGAACCATAAACTCAAAAATATGCCAACTTGTTGCAAAGAATTCCCTAGTCTCCCAAACTACTTTTTAATTTTATGGGCAACATGTTAGTATGCAATTTGTCATTTTTGTCATCAATTGCAAACTTTCATATCTTCTCCAATGTAGGGTTAGACCAAAATGTGTAACATACCAGATGGTCCATCTTTGGATGCACAACCCTGTTGGGTCCATTTGGCAATTCACCAACAAAAATGAAGCAATTTGGTTTTAACTTATTGACCAACAAATGCATAACACCTCCCATTGCCTCCTCATACATATTTCACAAATATGAAACATTACTTTCATTGTATACAACACCACCTTGTTATAGCCAAACTTTGAGCAAATATTCATAATAGATATCTCCATGTGAGCCGAGCTTTATGTTGCTACCTTCAAACTGCCTTGATTGTGGAATAAAGCAGTCACACCATAATTTACTCATAATTCAATGCAAAGTTGGTCCTATGAACAAAAAAATTAAAAGATGCATTTGATGGAATGAGGTTGCTAAGAAACCCACTTGATATAGATAAGGAAAAAGCCCTCTGTCTTTATAACACCCTTGAAATGCTCATACATAGCCATTGTAGCTTTTGTGTACTTAGGGTCCCCAGTAATGTAGTTAAGGTACCAAAATTCCATTTGCATAATGGTTATTTCAAATGTGCTATTGAACCCACCACCAAAACCAGTTGTATGTGCATTCTACTCCTGAAAAATCACATCTAAAAAAAGGGACATGGGATGAACTACTTGTAAATGCATCCATCAAGCAGTCTCCAAGATCTTTTGCATTGTCCAAGTAGACATTAGGATTTGGTCCTTGTAGGTGGCCATTTCTTTTTGCACCCCATGCACCAGTATTCCTCCTCCACTCAAATGATATGCACTCAACAAACTTCCTAGCATACGGATTGTAATCTCAAATAGATTTACCTATGAAAAACACTCCATCAGTTCCCATTAAATTGAACTTATGTTATCATTTCTTTAAATAACAATGATGCACATCATGTTTGTTGTGTTTCGCATCTTAGAACTATAATGCATGTTCTAAGTATCTGCTATTTGCTAACTACATGTTTCAAACATATCTTTTAAAAACATGAAAGACAAAAATAAGAGTTCAATGCAACAACATGTCCCTTTTTGTTTAGTATGATAGGCAACTCCTTCTTGATCCATGATCCTACATCCTTGACAATATCACTCATGCCCATAATCATAACAGTTTCCAATGCATTTATTAAAGTTGCCCTTAAGCCACCAAGAGCATCCACCCCATGTTTGTTGAGAGGTTGCAACTCATTGAATCCCATTTCAAAGGTTTTATATCCTTTCCATGCATGTCAAAATGTCATTGCAACATCTGCTTATTGAGTTTGCCATAGTGGATTTTGTTGTTTACATTCAAATGAATTATATCATTTGTTCCAACTTTCTTTTTTATTATTAAATGTGATGATCAAGTGGTTAAATATGTTTTTTGCAACAATGATGCAACCCAAAACACCTGTTTGAAAACCAAATTTGCAAATCAAATCAAATCATATCATGGTTCCATTGGAAAATCCCAATAATGTTAAGTCTATTGTTGGAATGATGTGATGTAACCAAAAAGGCAACCATGAAAACTACTAAGTTTACAAGATCAAACCAAACTTACAATGTCATTGTGGTGTATGGATGCACTGACAATTGAAGAAGCTTTTCCATTATTCAATTTGGGGGGATTTACATTATTTATATTGTTCAACAAGAGTGGAAGAGCTTCAATGCCAATTACACCATCATACTTCTCTTTCACCCATATGGAAATGAACCTTGTTGAAGCACGTATTTGGTTTGATCGACTAGAACCTAGATACACAAAACCTGCTAACAAAAGGAGCACCAAGACTTGTCCTATTTCATATGAGACACAACTCTTCATCAATGTGTTGATCTAGATTGCTCATGTCACTTTCTACCACAATTATTATCCAAGCAAAAGCTTTTCTAGGATTTAGTCCCAGAAACCCTAGAACAAGGTTATCCTCAACCCAGTCTTTAAGATCTGCTTTAGCCTTGGCAAAGTTGTAGGTAAAAGCTTTAGGGGTAAAGCTTACAACCAAATTAGAATTTTCTTTTTTCCTCCACTTGCCCTTGCATTCATTTTAGATTGCAAAACATTAAACAAATGGTTGGTAGCACTAATCACAAGATCAGTTGAAACCTTTAGATGCTAATGAGGATGCATCTATAGGGATGATATCGAAAGAAAAAGGGGCAAGGTTCAAAATTAGATTTTCGACAAAATCCCCTTTTTCCCATGCTTCTTGAGGTGTCCATTCATGATTTTTTGTGATTGTGATTGCAAGGCTAATGAGTGGTTGGGCACATGCTAAGAACTTTGTCACCTTTGCACCAACATTCACATCTTTGTAAGTTTGAGTAAGCTCAACAAGAATTTGAAGTGTTGCATACATCAAAGGAACTTTTGACTTAATTGTTACATAACATTTCATAATCACAAATGCAAGAATAGGGAATGCATGAACAATTGAATTATACAAAATTTTGTGGTGGCTAAAGACATTCAGGACTATTCAAAAACAACATGACACAAAAATCTTATAAGTGGCAACATAATCATAAATAACATACAAGTATCAAACGTGCATACCTTTGTAATATATTGCAATGTATTTAGTGTTTTACAACAATCCACTTTCCTATAGAAGATGGTGAAAGCCTATTGTTCCTTAATTCCTTGTTGTTCAAAATGTTAATAACAACATATGACGAATCTATTGCCACTAATAGGTAATTGAACATTGTTGTAATTCATACCCTTTCAAAATTCATCATTGTTTCTTCATCTCTTACACCCATACTATTATATGTTATATCTAAGGATGCACCTTCATAGGTGCAGTGCTTTCCTTCAAGCATTATTAAAAGAGACATATCATAACTCCCCAAAGACTAGTAAGAGTGACAAATAATCAATCCTTCTGCAGAATTTTGCAAGGACCACATATAAATTAAAGAATAAGGGTGTGGGTGTGCCATCATCATACCTAAATAATTGCATAAGGCCTAGAATTGTTGTTTTACTCTCTTGGCCTTTTGCATCTTCCAAAGTTGCAACAACTAACAACAATAGCAAAAGGACTTTGTCCACTCTTGAGTCATTCAAACATCCAACCTCTAACAATGGCAAGTGAGGTAGAAGCTACAATTGGACAATGGTAGATGTTGCATCCTATAAAAGTGAACCATCTGGCATGCCATCCAAACCTTGAACATTAGCCACATTTATGTTTTTCTTGGTTACAACACTTGATGCCACCACTTGGACAAAATTGTCTAGTAGTTCACATGTTTATCCCTAAAGCATCAACTATGGGGTCAAGTTTTATTTGCATCTGAAGCTATTAAAATATCCAATTATGAAAACAGATCAAGATTTTTCACCTGTTGAAAAAGAATGAGTGTATATAACAAGCATGTTTCCTTTCTTCTTGCTTGCTCTTCCATAATCCATCTTTCTTATCCCTATGAAGAAGGGAAAAAAAAAATCTTACAACAACAACCAGCAAAGGAAATTACCAAACATTAATAATAATGAAGATTGCAAAACCAAACCATAAGAAGGCATCTTTCTCTACCTAAAAAGAATAATAATAAAAAAGGCCTACTTAACATTGAAGTTCTCTCTTTAGGTGTGATTACAACATAAGATCACTCCAACTCTTAAAGAGTATACATAATATCCCTCCTATTATTTCACAAACATAAGGTGCCATCCAAATACACTAGGAATTTTTTTCAATGTTTTATGATTTTAAAATATTAGGTGATAAGGGTTGATTTTTTTTTTCCAAAACACCATAAGTCAAATATGTGTATATAAACTTTGAAAAAAAATCAATTTGCATAATAGGTATATAATTTTTTACAAAATTATGTATATGATTTAGGAAGAAAACAAAATATCAACAAACGTTTACCTTATTGTTCACATGGTAAAGATAAGGGTATTAATATTGATTAAAGAGATGAAGACTATTGCCACAATCACATTTATGCCAAAAGGTGACAAAACCTTCCTACAACGCATACACTTTTGATACTTGTATCATGTGCCAAATGCATCACCATGCTTTTTGAAAAAACATGAATGCCATTATTTTTACAAACCTACAACCACAAAAAAAAAAAAAAAAAGACTAAATTAAATGTCCATCATTTCATCCAAAATGTAAAGCTCAAGCAACAAAAATTCATTGGTGACCATTGAGCAAAAAGTTGAAGTGTTTAGAGAAAGACATACCCTACACATAAGGGCATATGGGGATCTTGACACCAATTGTCATGTTCCATTGTTCTTCTCTCTTTTTGAAATTTTGGGTTGTTCTACCATCTTGAATGATGCAAGTTTCTTCTACATAGAGAGACTTTGGCTATTGGAAAAAAAAGGTGAGAATTTATCATGAACTTGGTTTATTCATGGGAGCTTTGGGGAAAATGATAAAAATATTAGTGCTTACTTGTGGACTTCAGTGTCAACCTAATGTTTAGTCATTTCCCAAGTCAAACTTTGACTTGGCTCCAATCCTGGTTGTGATATCTCAAGCCCATTATTCTTAATCAACTCTACATATTTGCAATCCCAACAAAGACCTAATGACATTCAAAACCTAGATCCAATTCCATCCTTGTGAAATCCACTTAGGGCCTTAACATGTATTATAGTAATATTGAGATATTTGAAACCCACCCATCCACCTTAACCTTAGGCACCAACTCAAACCACCACCATCAACTATATCATGCCTATGATCTTATCTCAAGGCCTTCTTGGGAGCTTAAAACACACCTAGATGGAAATATGAAACTAGGAACTAACTAAGTTCTGAATCAAGTTAAACGGACATAAACTCTTGCGTATACAGATGAGGATTTGGGTCAAAACATACTTCTTAGCATCAAAATGTGTCACATCCAAGTCCTCATCCCAAATGAAAATCTATTCATAGGGCTCCACAATATATGGGTGCAAAAACCTTTTGGAATACCACTTGCAACAAAATGAACCCATTAGTGTTTTACACTTACAACATCAACACATCATTCTCAACATTTGATATCAAAAGGACCCATCAATATCCCGTTTATACAAACAAACAAGCCTTCAAGGTTATTGAAAGTGTTTGACAGAGAGCTTATTGGATCCATTAATGTGAAAATTTAGCACAACAATTTGCTACTGCTCCATGTGACATAATCATAGATTCCAATTCTTAAGTTATCAAATTAATATTTTTATTTTTATTTTTTTGTTTTTTAATCATTAGATCCAAGTTCACCCATTTGGGGAATAAGAAACTTGATTTAACATTTAACAAACACCAAATAAGGTTGAAAGTAGAATTTGAAAAATCATTTCCTTTGTAGTGCTTGCACCCAAGTTTACATTATAATCCTTCTTTTAGAAAACTAACAACATGTGTAAGAATTTTTTTACCACTTTGCTTGACTACGGGTGTTAATGTATATAACAATTGTAGACTAATCCAAATCATCCCATTCACTCACACGCCCATCATAATGGAATAGGAAAATGAGCAATTCATTTAAAAACTACACAATAGTGCACATCATAAATTGAGATGTGCAAGGTAAAATGCATTTGAAACTCATTATTACAAATTGCAAGAAGTTAACACATTATGTTACATCTCAAATTCATTCATTACAGATGATCCCACAAGAATAGGAAGGCCTAGAAAGCATACCTTGTACACGTTAATTAACAAAGTGCTTCTACTTCAAGCCTATAATTAATGTGAGTAGATACTTAGACTTGTGAGGCAAATCTTGCTACATTGATGAAAAAAGAGTAGAGGAACTTGGTCACGATGTTCTTGCATGGTTTAGGGTTTAGGGTTGCATGAAGTCCTTGAATCTAATCCAAAGCTTTGAAAATTTGAAAAAACAACTCCCTAAGGAGGAGGAATATGTCTTTGTTGAATTTCTACATTTTTAATTGTATTGAAAAGAGATGCTATAGGAAATGCCATGGAATCATATGTCAAAAGGTTTTGAAAACCCTGAACCTTAAGCCTTGACCTTGACTTTTTGGGGTCTAAATCATCACTCCCAACATGTAGTCCGACCTTGCTGCCTTTGGTTTACCCCATAATCTATGAGGATAGATGTTCGAAAGTGGGGCTATTATGTCCCTAGGTAGCAACTCTATCCCCATTGGTTGTGATCTTGGGCAAGCGACATATCTTCAAGCATCTTGTTCCTAATTTCATTAGTAAAAAAAGGCCATTTTGCAACTAGTTCTTGTGACTAATTTTTAGTTGCAAGTGACATTTGCAACTAAAATCCTAATAGTCGCGTTGGACAAGTTGCATTGACATTAGTCACAAACAACAATAAATTTTGGATGAAACACAAAATTAACGAAATAAGCCTTCATCCTTTGACCTGTCATATATGTATTATTGCTTACAACTAGGATGCGACTTTTTTGGTGAACAAGTTATGTTTTGTCATGTGTCCCAACTTTTAATAATTAACAATATTTTATTATTATTTTAAAATAATCTAAGATGTTCAATTTTTATGTTTGGATGGTTTAGATTGTGACATGTGGTGCAATAGAAATATGTCACATGGCATATTAATTGAGTTTGTCCACATTAAATTTAAGTCAATATTAAAGTATGTAGGTTGAACTAGGTGCTTACCTACCTATCCATCTAGGCTAAACACCTATCTAGATAGGACCTATTTACCTACCTAAGCAAAATACCTACTTAGGTATGTAGGTAGGTAGGTAAAAAAGTAAGTAGGTAAGTTAGGGAAGTAGGTAGTTAGGTGTAAGTACATGAATATTTATATTTTATTTTGTGTTAAGTCATTTGTATTGGTTCATCCCATATGCCCATGTTTTAAAATATGAAAATGTAACACAAAACACCTTGTTTATATACTTTTCAAAATGAGATTGAAAGCTAAAACATATGGGATAAACTTTTTAGTTATAAGTCGTTTGCAACTAAACATTTAGTTGCAAACGACTTGTAACTAAAAAAATTATCCCATATGTTTTGGTTTTCATTATCATCTTGAAAAATATATAATTAAGTAGGTAAGTAACAATTAACTTATTAGGTAATTAATTAATAATAAATCAACTAAATAATTATTTATGGTAATAATCATCAATATATTATGATCACTCAGTTAATTATATTATTAAGTATTACTCAAATTATTAGCTAGATAAACGATAATAATATGTAATTTTATTTATATATTAACTATAATGATCTATTAACCAATTTAATTAACTAGTAATTGGATAATATTGAAATAATTAACTAATTATTAATAACTAATTAATAACTTTTAACTATAAATATAAGTACTATAAATATTTTTAATTTAATAATATAATTAGAACCTAACATAGGCTAACCATTTTATTATAATTATTCCCATTATTTTTTTCATTTCTATAGTTAATGATAATCTTAAATTTAAATATTTAATAGTAACAATAACATTAATTCAATTATCATTGTAGCTAGTTGGTAACCAAGGCTAACTATTTTATTTTTATTATTCATATTATTACTTCACTCATTATAATTATTTATGAACTATTACAATAAATATTTTATAATTTCAGAAGTATATTTCTCCTTCAAAAATAGTTTCTGCATTTATATAATAATGTATTAGATTTATATTTTAACTACTACAATAATTATTATAAAATAAAAAAATGAAAATAAAATTTTTATATCAGTAATTGATTATAATCATTTACTAATTAATAAATATTAATTATAATTTTGAAATATAATAAATTAAAACCATATATTATTAATTCTAGGTAATTATTATAATATAGTAATACTTCATAATTGATTATTTATAATAATAATAATAATAATAATAATAATTTTAGCTAGCCTAGGTTAGTTATTTATTATTTTTATTATTATATATTATTATGTAACTTGTTAGATTTTTTATGTTTTATTATAATTTTAAAAATTATCTTTTAATAAATAAAAAATTCTTAATAAGTATATTAGTTATTTGAAAATAATTTAATAATAATATACTAGTATATTAGATTTTTAGTAATTATTTCAGTAATTATATAATTATTTTTCCTATCATTCTAATATCATCATCATTATGATCATTATGTAATAAAATATTATTATTATTAATTTTTAGTCAAAGATAATTTTGAAATTAAAATTTTTATTACATGTAATTAATATAAATATTACATGTAATATTAATATTAATAAATTTCATTTGTAATATTTTAAGAAGTATAATAAGATGGTTTGGATAAACTTGTAATATGGGCACAATATATTTGGTAAATATCTTACATTAAAAAATAATATATTCAAAATATACATTAATTAGTGTAACCATAATATCAAAACCATTTATGCTAATAATAATACTTGAATACACATGTAATATGGTTGTTCATATACATTCAAAATATACATTTATAAATCCTAATACACCCAACTATATTCCTTAGAATTCACAATATACACCTTTGTATACTCATAAGGTTGCAACAAAATTGGTCATGTTTGCAACTAATGGGACATAAATTGTTCTTTTTGGATGAAAACCAAACTAAATGTTGTTCATATGAAAAGATGAAAACCAAAATAATCACAAATTAGTTGTAATGTAGTTACAAATATGACCAACACAAAAAATAGTTGCAAAAATGTCCTAATGTAGTTGCAAATAACTACTAGTCACATGTAGTCACAAATATAGTGGTTACATTTTGGCCAATTTCTACTAATGTTTGACCAGCACACCTAAGAGATGTTAGTCACAACACTGAACCCAACTATATGTTACAAAGTCAACTACGACATAACACAAAATGAATACAAAACAACTAATTAATATTAAATGTTAGAAGTCGTAGTTTTCATGTATTGACTTCCTAAAATTCAACTAAAGTTGGACTTGAGCATTAGCAGCATGCTACTAGTTGAAAAGAAGACCCATATTGGACACAATGCCAAACTACACAACAACTTTACATCAAAATCCACATATCATTTGGAGAAGAAAACATAATTATTAAGATCTCATGCAATTGAAACACCCATTTCATTTAAAAGGATGTTGTTATGTTCATTCATTCATAGCTTCATAACATTGTGGCAACAAAAATTGAAATGAATGTCCTTCATTATGAATGTATATTGGCCCCTGAACAAGATGGATTTCAATTGTTACATCCAACAGTTGCCTGGTAGTTGGTGTTTCCCACATTTATTCAAACTGAAGGAAAATGTGCAAGGTTTGATGCTAACCAAGATGGGTGTATTAATTTCATAAACAATTATGGAAAAAAAACATTAACCAATGATAATGATTCAAATCATAATACAATATCGTAGGTCCATTTCAACTTTGATAGCCCAATAACAATCATTTTACCTTCATGAATGAAACTCCAATGGCAACTCCAAGAAGCACTCTAGAAACTATTGATACCATGGACTAAAATGTCCTCCCCCACCCCTCCTTAAAAGCTCCATTGCACAAAAAGCTCCACAACCATCAAATTTCAAATCCTACACCTTGACCCATCAATTTTTTGTAGGGATTAGTATGTTGAAGCTTATATCCAAGGAAGGAACATAAACACTTTGTCAAAAACTTCTAGTTTGTTAACCAACTATGCATCACATCATTCATTTGGACATCAAGTAAAACAAGTTACGCATCATGAAATTCTAGTTAAATACCAAATATAGGAAGACTTGTGTAGTACATATCAATTGTTGGGGACCCAATAACGAAAAACCTATCAGGACAAGCAAATCTAAAAACAACCAAACCATCTACAATCATGAGATTTTAAAAAAAATTGTAGAGTTCAATCCTCCAAACAACATTTAGTAATGTGTTGAACATAGTCTATTACATTGGCACACCACCTTCAAACCCTTTTTCTTAAACCACATTTGTTCCTTTCAACAATGGTGGCCACCATCATCAAAACCCAAAAAACTTGGCATTGCAATTCTAACTACATTGGTGCACCTCCTTATACCCATATTCTTCTTAGACCACATTTTTTCCTTTCAACAATGATGGCTAGCATCATTAAAACCCAAAACACTTAGCATTGGAATTTTGACCATATTTGTTCTTTTTCTAACATGGTGGCTACCATCATCAAAACCCAAAACAATTGGCATTGCAATTTTAACTACATTCGCATACCACCTTAAACATGTCTTCTTCTTAAACCACTTTTTTTTTTTCAACATATTGGCCACCATCATCAAAACCCAAAACACTTGACATAGCAATTCTAACTACATTCACACACCACCTTAAATATATCAAATTTTTTGGAAAAGTGACATTGATAATCATTGTCATTTTTTTAAATGATTTTTTTTTTTATTCCATTTCAGTGAGGAAAAAATATGTTTTTAAAAAATACAGTCAAGACCAATGTTATGAGGACAGTTGGTTTGGAAGGTAAAACCTAGTGGTTTAGGCTTAGGTTTTTATGACCTTGACCCAAGTTGATACCTTTTTGTTGGATCCACAAACCATGGAATTAGCTTGTTGCTAGACCCCATATCAAACTAAAACTGTGAAATAACATTTTGAAACGTCAAGTTTTTGAAGTAAGAAAGTTGAATTTTTTTTTAAAAGTTAATTAGTAGGCTAAACTTTATAGTTAAACATTAAGTTTAATTAGTTGGTGAACTCCATACCACCATAGACCCTTGTCTTCATTAATTGTAAAACTTTGTACACACAATCTTTAACATTGGGGAGTGTGATTATGTGTACATGGAATTAGACATGTTGAATTGACCTTAAAGGTTTTTGAGTTTGAAAAAATGTGTTAAAACTAGAATCAAAAGGTTCAAAAATTGGAAAAACTTAACTCAAAACCCCACCTAAAAAACCTCCACATAAATTTTTTAATGTCAAAATTGAAATTGAAGGTTCTCTTGTTAAAAAAAATTTGTGCAACATTGGTTAGGACAAGGTAGGACCATATAATATTGGGGACAAGGGATTGTGCCCCCTTTTGCCTTGGTTAATGATACCCCACGTAATCCACATCATGACTTCTTTTTTTTTGGACATATATGTGAATTGTGATTTCTTATCATCATTTTATTAATAATCTTATCAATAGGTGCAGGCTAACCATTAACAAACTAGTGTGATTATCTCATGGATAGTAATAAGCAAAAAGTGAATTTTGGTGAATGTTTTAAAAAGATATGAAACTTGAAAAACAAACCATTTCTTGCACATAGAACTAGGATTTGTATTAAATCATTTTTTCCCTTTCACCGATTGGCACGAAATTCAAAAAATGGACGCAAGCTCCTATGCACATTGCATACTACTTCCCAAATATGCTTGAAGAGAATCACAAAATACATTAAGGCCCACTTTACATTAGAAGTCAAAGCCAAGGTAAAACTCAAATCAAACATTCCTATTAGTGCAATCACCATCACTAGGAATCAAGGTTGAATTTATTTTTTTAAAAATTAATCTACCATTTTATGGCCTTGGCTTGGCCCCAAGGTAGAAAAAGGATATCTATCACCTTGGGAGGCCAATTTGCAACCCTTGGGGCCAATGTTGTTGTATTAGAAATAGTTGTTTTGATGAATCCACACTTTAGGATCAAGATAAGCCCTAAACCAAACCCTATATTTTCTCCTTCCTCTTCATTTTATCTTTCCTCATTTTCCTCTCCTTCTGTTGAACTTATGTGCTTGTTTCTGAATGATGAAAGGGGTTCTATTTTTTCCACTTGAAATATGGCCATGGAAAACACAAAAGTTACAAGAATCTTGTGTTTATGTTCATCCATGGTGGTTTGACTGTTAAAGTTTAACTTCAAAGAGGAAGCAAAGATGAGAAAAAGAATGATACCAAGAATGAATGAATGAAATCATATGAAGGGTTCAAGCTTTGGTCCTTGATTTTTAGCTTTAATGACTTTACACATGAACTCATTGGCCCCCAATATATATATATATATAACTTGAGCCCAAACAACGAGCCAAGAAGTGCTCAAATTTCCCAATATTGACCCCAAGAATGTTTGCCCCAACTCCCAGTTTAAAGCATGCCTAAGCAAATATGATTTGTGGGTACTCAAATATAGGGTAAATGGTTTTTGATTGAGGACATTACACTTGTAAAAAGATCACCCCATATATTATAATTCATCTCCACCCGTGTTATACATCACCCAAAATACCTTAATACCTTGGCAACTTGGACATTAATTATTTAATTTTCAGATATGTTCAAAATTTTAAAAATTTAAAAAAATAATAATAAAATCATGAAGGACTTAGGACACTACAAATTGGTTTCTACTATTGTGTAATATTTTATTTTTGACAAGGAATCTTCAATTTTAATTAATTATTTAACAAACATGTGTTAAAGTTGGCCTCATCCTATGTTATAGTGTACAAGCCATGTATTGGTGTGAATGGAGGTGCTTTTAAGCTCCTTTTGCCCCATCATCTCTTAGGTATAAGGATTGTGCAACAATGGTGCCTTTTGTAAAACACCAACATAATTTTCATGTTGAGACCTATTCTTTAAATATGGTGACTTCAAGATTTTTTTCCTCATAGTGTGGCCACTTGAGCCTACAAAAAAAACCATTTGAACCTTTTGCACCTTCCTTTTTTTATTTCACCAGGTTGCAAAAATTTGTAAGAAAAGAAAAAACACGCACACATACAATAGTTGGAACTAATAAAAAATAAAGAAAATTCAACTATCAAGGGTGTAATAACCCCATAAACCAAGGCATTACAAGTGTAATGCAGGCCTGCAAAGTATTCCAAATACAAAAAAATTGTAGAATTTTCATAGTGTATTTGGAGGGCACCTTAACATCATTAAAATTTCTACCTCAATAAGTAATCACGTTATTTGGCACAAGTATGACACCCTAGTAAAAACTAATGATGAAAAAAAATTAGGGGCATAATTTTCATGCAACTAATGAGAAGCTTGACATGTATGCAAGACAACCCAATTTTTTAGTACCCTACTTTGTCTTGTGTTATTTGGGTCGAAAATTTGAAGAGGTAGGTTGAAAAAATGAAGAGCTAGGTTGGAAAATGTAAGAGGTGAATAAGGATTGAAGGTTGTAATAAAGAATAATTTTTTTCTTCTTATTTTCATCTTTCACGTGCCAACTTTCTTGAAAACTAATTTGACTTTGGTTGTATCAATTGAAATTTTATTTTCATCTTTCAGATGTTAGCTTTCCTAAAAACCAATTTGTCAATAATAGGTAGGTCACAAAGGAAGGTAGTTGTTTTATTATTTACTAAAATTTTCATTGAAGAATAAAAATCTTGTGCATAAAAGTTCTTCTCAAATCACCTTTCTTTGTTGTTGATTTTTGTATTTGAGACGTACATGTCTATTCATTACATTTCCTATTCTTGTTATCATTATTGTCTATTATAATCTTGCTTTCATTGATATTTTTTTTGGGTCCTTGATTTATAATTTTGAAAATTGTGCAAATGCCAATTCAAGATGAAGAATCACTTGGAAAGATTAGATCAAAAGAGGGGTACCATTTGCTAGAGATGAAACACAGAAAAAAAATTATGACACAAATGATGTAGGAGGAGATGCAGGAATGTCATATTATTATCACATTCCTTGCAACAACCTTCCTAACCAAAAAATGCTCCAATGAATGTTTTTTTTTCCACAACATGTTAAAGAGAAAATTTGTCATTAATGACTAAATCTTTAAATTTTCTAACCTTTTAGTCTTTCCTAACATTTCATGTCACAAAATTAAAGATTAGGTGAGAGAGATAGATACCCATTTTTTGGGAGCATAACTAATCATGCCACATGCAACTCTTCTCAAAAGTGTATAAGGTTATGAATTAGTGGTGCAATGTATTACCATTCATAAGTGTCAAGGACTTGTTGGAAGAGGTTGAAAGAATTTAACAGTTCGTTTTGGAAATATAAGTCATTACTCAAGGCATGGGGTTGAAATAAGGTGTAAGCAAAATGAGAACATTGACATTATGAAGAGACATGTGGAGAGTTTGATTTTCAAGTACTTGTATTGGAGAAGGACTTTGGAACCAATCACTTCATCATGACATGTCATTATTATGTAGCCAACTAGTTACTAAAAAACTAGTTCAACCTTTCAAGAATTCAACCTAGGCTACAATGGAACAACTTAAGTCCATCACAAGGATGTATCATGACCCCAAGCTTTGCAACTATTTCCCCTTCCAATTGTTCAAGGAGATAACATTGACAAATTAAAGGTTAAAATGATAAAGTTTATAAAACAATTTTCAAAGCTTCAACACATCATATATGTCTATTGTGTGTATATAGATTTAGATTCATGGAAAAATGTGTTGCCAAGAATGTACATAGATTTGTACATTGTAAATAGAAATGAAATAGTTGTAATATATTGTCATGGTTGTTGGCATAATAAACTTGGAGTAGAAACATATATTCTATTGCATTGAATATAAAAAGGACCACATTGTGTGTGTATGTTATATTTTACTTCCATTTAACATAAAATCTTGACAAATCTTCCTAAATTTTTCTTCAACCTGTGTAAAACAATGCTAGGGTATTGGGTAGGTCATCACAATTCAAAAATCATAGAGATGTTGGCACATACTTGGCAAAAACACCTTGTGTTTTTCATAAGTAATAATCAAATCAATAGAATAATTGGCAAGTTGGTGTCTCATAAACAATTCTTCTAAAGCAATCTACTTGTATTTCATGTAGGCTTTCAATTCTGTAGTGCTCAAATTTTTGAATCAATTCACTATGGATGTTCCTAGTATGCCCTTGCTTTCACAAAAAAATTCATGTATAAAATCTTATCACCTTTTTATATAAATTTTAGCTAGTTTTTATTGTGTTGTGTGACATTCAAGTTGTATTATGTTGATAACTTCAGATTTTTACGATCTTCCATTTAATGATGTATTAGACCTTGGTTTAATTTTTTTTAGTATGTATAGCTCAAGGAGTTCCTCCTTGCAATTTCTATAAATGAATACAAATTGTTGAAATTTAGAATGTAATAGGTAACATTTTTCATTGATGACGAAATGTTTGGCCTTTCCCTTTGTTTTTCTTTCATTTTTTCCATGTTCTTTTGAATGTATTGAGTAAATTTTGGAAGCTTTCTTTTAATTTCCCAACAATGATGAGTCCTTAGAACAAGTACAATAACATTTTCAGTCCAATATGCACCACCACTCATATGGTGCATTTCACATGGTAATTTGTATGAATTTTGGTTTTGTCATTTTGCCATTCGATATTGAATTATTAATACATGAATCAATTACGGCCTTGCCCTCAAGACATTAGTTACAACACATCAAGGCATTCAATGACTTGAGTGAATGTCATTATTTGTTCCAATGTCATGACCACAAATGAACTAGATGTTTTGGGTGCATCTTGACAATTCATATGTCATTAAATCAATTGAAAAGAGGAACAAGTGGAAAGACAAAAGAAGCAATTGACATTAAGCTCACAAGACCTTGATTGTTTTGAGCATTGGCCTTTTGCAATTGCATACACATTTACACACATAATTGAGATTTACGTTTGAAAGAATATAAAATATATATTCACACAAGTGGGTTTTAAATCTAATACAAATGAAGATTTCTAGTACATGTATGCAATGTTTACCATTGTATCATCATGAAACATTATTTTATATATTTCTAAATACCCTTTGTAACTCCATGGACAATGAAAATTCATTGAAGATGGTTTAGGTAGGATGACAATAGGCTCCCATAATATTTCATCCTACCATGTTCCTTCCCATAATTTGCTGAAATGAATTATTCTGATTTGAAATCTGTTATATAATTACCTATAATGACATATTTGTATAATGACCTTTTCTATGGTTGCAACCTCTTGGATTTTTTGTTTTTTAAAATTTTTGTTGCATGCATCTTTCTTTCTATTGTAAGTTTGCTATATATATATTGACAACACTCATGACTTTTCTTTTCATTTTTATTTGTATAGTGTAAGAGAGAAAAACACATTTTATTTTGAAAAATTTGAGAAATCTTTTTTTGTTTATTGCAATTTTGTTATCATAATCACAATTCCAAATATGTGTAGAAGTTTATTGTCATTGGTAGTGCAACAACATGGAGCCCAAGTTAATTAGAAGAAAAAATAAAGGTCTCATTTGAATTTTATTTTTATGAATTAAACTCTACAAAATTTAGGCTTGAAACTTTGGTGGGGGAAGGGGGTAACTCAAGGAAGCTTCTATAGAACTTTCATAATATTTAATCTTTTAAAGAATTTTTTTGAGTAATTTCATCATGGTTGAATTAAAATGAATGGTAAGATGGTAATATGGTGATGTAAAAATTTGGACACATGCAATTGCTCCCTTTATATTGAAAGAGATTTTTGATAAGATCCAAAAAAATGTTATTTTTTAGGCTTTAGGTTTTTTTGCAAATTTGATCAAAAAAATATTGCTCAAGGTATTAGGAGATATACATATTTTGCTTCAATTATCTTATTGAATATTCCTTGTCATTGTATTATTTAATAATATAAACTCCTCGATTAAACAATTGATGTTAGCCAATGTAAAATTTGATAACATGAAATCTAATATGTAAATGTAATGATTTGAGATGTGCATGTTAACCCCACTCAATTTTCAGGCTTTGTGCAATTTGTTTCATATTAGCTTTATTTTTTTGCATTTATATCGATTTGACATTTTGATCAATAAAAGATTTCAACAAATAAAAGACTTGGGGCACTAGGTGCAGTGACAAGTCAAGTTTCTTTTGGGTTTGGGGGAGAAAGGATATGTCCCCAATGTTTTCCCACCATGTTCCCAATGGTACCACAATTTTATACCATATATTTTACTGAAAGTTGAACTATTTACAGGAGTGCCCAATGTTTCCAAAAAAAAAGTGTGATGGGCCAATCAAATTGGCTATTCTTCAAAAGAAAAAAACACACTCTGGGTGCACCCCACAATTATTTAATAGAAAGCAACAATAAGGTGCACAAAGTGACAGGTTCCTCAGAAAAAGTTTCCTCATCTTTTGAGGAACCTTATGTGAAAGGTGTGTTCTCTCTCATTCACAAATTAATTGCAGCCTTTTAAAATTCTACCATACCTCTGCAATGGAAATAAGGTGACTCAAATTGGGCCCACATTTGAAGAATGTCCCCTTTCTTGGCCCTTACACAAATAAGACCCAAGTGACGAATTGTCCCTGTTTTGGAGATCTGCAATCTACACAATCATATTTGTATAACAATAATGCCATGGTGTTTCAAGTAGAGAAAAACATGATTGTAAAAGCAAAGCGACATATTCTACCTTCGTTTCTGTTGGGTTTAGCCTGCACACCAATCACAACCAGATTTGCACAATTTGACACCAATCATGTGCAGAAGAGGATCGCAACTTAGATGGAACAAACAACACTGTTGAAAATATGTGATAGGCAACCTTAGACTGACAACAAAACATGGTTTTGTCACAACTCACTCATTCATTCATCACTAGCATTAAAGTTCTCACCAGAAACTGCTTAACCCCCTCAATGACACAAATTCTAAAATACCATGGGAAAGCAGACCAAAATGGTCTGCCCTGACATTTAGGGGTTAAGAACAAATTTATCCCTGCTTCTTGAAATTCTCGCAATGCAAAAATCCTCCCCAATAGGGTACTCCTTGCTTGCAATTGCAACTTGAATTGGTTTACAACAACTAACGATCCAACAGGAAAAAGCACCCCCCAAGTAGCCAGTCAGAGGGATCCATTTGATTTCACAGAATAAAATGGATTTGAGGATCATGTCCATCAATCAAAAAGCATGCACAAGCAGTCTAATTGGAGGAGTGAAACACTGGAGTACAAGCGAAGCACTGAAAATGTGTTTCTGAGGAGACTGGAATCTTTTAGTAAATGAACAAAACAAAGATATGCAGCTTCCACACTCCAGGATCAAGTTGTGATCATGATGATACATGGTTTGAGACATTCAGCAAGCATATGAAACATTTGAGCACTATGATCCTGGTTAAGGGAAAGCAACCAACTCATCATTGTTTACTGTATGCCAGAAACTTATGGCAAAGTTTCAGGCGTAGGTAGATAGTTCTTTGTCTGAAGTCCCCCCTCCCCCACCCCCAACCCCCCAAAAAATTTGTATTGTACTTATGTTACGTCCGCTGTCAAAGCTGCCCTGGATCAAAATCATGTCCAAGAATCATTCAGCATTCATCATCTTATGGTTCCTCCTCCCAATCTAAACCCACATTTCTTTGATGCAATGCAACTCAATGCCCCTACTGCACTTCACACTAGACAAACCCCATTCTTGAAAGAAGATTTTGCTTGTACCCGGCTTACTTCAGTTTCTTCTGTGAATGTCATATGTGCTTGTTGTATGAGTTACTTCACATACAGATTGTCCACAGGATAGCCATCGCTCACCAAGTCACCCTCCATGAATCCCATCCCCTCATGTGACTGCAGCACACAATAACCAAGAACCCAAAAGCAGGGCAGAAAAATGCACTTGGGGTTAGTTAAAATGAACCACACAATGACACCACAAACAAGAGATTATCTTAGCATAAATTTTTCTCTTGGTTTACTTCCTGAACCTGATAGAAAATTTCATGAGACTTAGCCTGGATCACAATAAAAAGTGACACATACTAACACAAACCTGCTTCAAATAGTTCAAAAGCTCCTCTGAAGATGATTCATTTGTGATCATACCACCCCCCAATCTGGCACACATCAGGTTATCCCTGCCCCGCTCCTCCTTTGGGAATTTGAGTTCCCTGTTTGCTGCAACCTGCTCAGTAAGACTTTGACCGCGGGTGAGAGAAGGCCTTACAGCTCCTGCATCCACTGCTAAACTTAAAGGGAAGTTCATTCCCAAACTACCCATGCTCTGACTACCCATGTAGGCTGGCCGGGCTGATGAGCCAATTCCACCAACAATATCCTGCCTTGGCAAAGACAATTGATGAGGGCTGTACACTGGGTCCCCATGAACCAAGCCTTCCTGAGAACCCAGCCATGCTGGCCGACTACTTTGGCCAAGATCTGGGCTTGAATGACTCAATGCACTATATGTTGTCCGCACTCTCTTTGCTGGGTTTAAATCCTCAAGTCCTCCAGTTTTTGAGGACAGAACTGAGGCCTGGAAGCTGCAACCTGAAGAACCAGAAGAACCACCAAAATTCAAGTTCTGAGCCTCAACAGTTGATGACCGCATCAAAGAACCTGAAGCACTCAAAAGTCCTGAGCTGCTGCCAAACTCGCTGCCACCAGAGCACATATTTGAGAGGCCAATTGCAGTGCCTGGGATCACTCCCACTAAGTTAGGCACTGAACCACCCTGATTGATATTGCTAGAAAGAGGTCTGAGAATTCCCGTTGCTTGTGGGAGGTTGATAGGTGATCCTTCACTTTGTTGCTGGGCCCTCTGTTGAAGGAGCTGCATAGTTAGCTCTTCATTTGGACTACCTGCAAGGTTCCTGGTTGAACCTCCAAGTGAGCCCATGCCCAACTGGTGTTGCATGGATTTCAGGCTTGACAACTCATCCAGTTGGCCTAGCTGGCCAATTGCAGGAAGATGTGATTGGTGAAGACTGTTGTAGTCAAGAGCTCCTGAAAGGCTTTGCAGTAAGCCAGCCTGATTGCCTTGCAAAGAGCCATCGATTCCTGGTCTTGGCAGAGAGCCACTCTGTAAAGCTGCTATTTGAGCCAACACTGATGGATCCAGGGGACTAGAGGGTCCCACCATCCCACTTGATGCTCCTAACCTACCTGCCATATTTGCATGATGCAATGCTGCTATTGTCTGTGCTGGCAGATGACCATTTGTTACTAGGTTTCTATAATCTGACATCTCATCAAGGCCAAACAGACCACCATATCCTGCATCTGGACTGCCAAACGACATGTTTAAACTGTTTGATTGGCTGGTAACTCCACTTAGTCTCTTGAGATAGAGCCGGTATTTCTGCAGTAACAAACAAGAGATCACAACACAAACAACAAAGTCCTGATACTTCTGACAGCAAAAGAGGTCCAGCTATAAACTTGACATACAACCATTACAATGAGTCCACAGACAATTTAAAGGTTAAACTTACTACCAAATCCTACACCCCCCCTCCTGCTTGACAATTGAGGCATATAAACTCTTAGGGTTCCTAAAGAAGAGGACATGCAACTAACTTCCCCAGACAGGAGCTCAAGAAACCCCTGCAATTCTGGGTATTTTCCATCAGCTCAAAATCACTGTTTCTTCAAGAAACCAAGACATAATCATCCACCACATCAAGAAAGCTAGAAGAAGAAACTTGCACATCAAATGTCTGGCAGAAAACAAATCACACCTGCAGATGACTGGCAACATTCTCACGTGTTAAACCTTGAACGCTCATCAACTCCAAGATTCTCTTGGGCACAGCCTCTGCAAGAGATGCATAACACATCAGAAATACATCCCAATATGGACATTCTGGTGGAAGACTGTGGACAACAGAGAACACTGGAAGTGCCCGGCAAAGCACCAAAATTTGCATGTCTCAGTGACCCGACAGGTTCTTGGGAACTCTTACTGTCTATTCCCAGTTGGTTGACAGCACTAACAAACTGCTGATGCAGTTCAACTGACCAAACAACACGGGGTTTCTTCAATGTGGAAGGGTCATCATTATCCTGCTCAAAGTCCTCCTCATCCTCTTTTGCCTCTTTCTTCTTCTTGTTCCTCCAAATCCCATCAGCTGTATCAGCAGCTGATGATGTGTTATCAGCATCCTCAGCACCACCCCGTCTCTGTCTGTCACCATCTTCAAGGCTGGCTGAATGCTCCTTGGGTTCACTCCTCAACTTTCTCACTACATGCTGCCAGATGTTGCTCAGCTCCTCAATTCTCACTGGTTTCAGGAGGTAATCACAAGCACCATGGGTGATTCCCTTCATCACCGCGCTTGTCTCCCCATTTCCGGACATCACTGGAGACAGTGCAACAAATTAGTTCCTCTTGCCACATTTGTCATCACAGCTGCAACAACATATATACAGACCCATGCCAGGAATAGTGAGATGAAGAAGCATTACTTATGACAGGGAGGTCCATCTCAAGACCAACAAGCTCCAGAAGCTTGAATCCATCCATGTCCGGCATGTAGACATCACTGATAACAAGATCAAACTTGTCTTTGTCTTCTCTCAGTAGCTCCAGTGCTCTCGTTGCTCTCCCACATGTGGTCACTGTGAAAGACAAATCGCTATCAACATCAGAATCTTATCTTGTCGGCATTACTAAAGAAAGAGAACTCTGAAAGAAACTATAGGTTGTATGAATTTTAAACTGCATGGACCAATGAGTAGAATCTCTGAGTGAGCAGGAAGACCTTTCAGATATAAAGAGCAAAAAGAGCAAGTTGAGAAAACTGGCATTGACAAATCAGAAAACTACACACAAGCTGAGTAGCAATTATAGCGATGAAAAGCAGATTTGTTACCACAACAAACTGTACACAAAGGTTATTGTAATTTGGGGCAAAGTTGGAGTTTTTACAGTGAGAAGCTGTTGAAAAAGCTAAAGCAATAACATTCTACAGAAAAGACCCGACCTTCCACACATGCAGGCTGGCGTCTGTCCTATTTTGGCAGAGACACAGCGTACAGGAATGGAAGGCAGAAATGGCAAAGTGTCATGGCAGACGCATCAGGTAGACCTTGATAAGGCAGAGAAGCACACCTTGGTAGGAACACTGCTGCAACATTTTTTTTAGGATTGCAAGACAAGTTGGATCATCGTCCACAACAAGTATTCGCAAGCCAGCTGGAAAATCATCAGCTGGTTCCATTTTTCCATAGGTTGCTCCTGCTCCGCGAGCGGTGTTGTTTGGACTCGTAGTTTCAGCACTGCTACAGTGTTGCTGATGAGCCTCTTGCTGGTGATTCTTTGGTTGTTGATGACTTTGTTGCCGTGGTGGCGGATGCTGATGGCTGGCCATGACTGGATCCAGATCTGCGATTCCCTCTCTAACCCTACTTAAGTCCCCCCCACTCATGATGCACACCACAACCAATGCGTGAGGCCGCGGTGGCAGAGGACTCCAAAATCAATACCCCAGAAGTCTGGCAACGGTCTTGCTCCAGGGCAAACCTTGCTGCCATCAGACTTCTGCCTGGTAAAGGTGCCACCACTCCTCTTCCCCACGCTTATGGAGCAGGAAAACAACCAGACCATTGACAGAAGCCCGTAAAAGACAAGGCGGACAAAAATATCCTTCGCGGAAAGCTAAAGACGGGTGAGAAAGGTGAAAGCTTTGAAATCGAGTTTCTCGCTTTCATGGCACCAGGCTCCGCCTCCAAATACAGAGTGCAGCGGACTAGAAGCACAACGCCTGTCCACACTGTTTTCAATGCATGCGACCAACAACTCGAGTGCCACAAGCCCGGCGAAAGCAGACCAGCAAACTACACCTAGAACTCACAGGCATATCAAAGGAAAGCCATCGAGAGAGAGCTCCCAGAAAACTGCAACTTTTGAGAATAAAAGAAAACAACGTCGACAAAAACAAAGCTTCAACCCCTCCGCCTCAGAGTAGATAAAAGCGTCCAACAAATAAAGCACACACAACACGAAAATACTAAACACACTCGCGCACACACACCTCTCTCTCTCTCTCTCTCTCTCTCTCTCTCTCTCTCTCTCTCTCTCTCGCTAAGAACACAAAATGCTGCAAGTTTCTCCAGCTGCACACAAGCAAAAGCCGGACCTTCAGATGACAAAAGACAGAGGCATTCCTACGATGAGAGACCTAGTGACCACCAAAACAAGTGGAAAAGGTGCCTAGTGCTGAGAGTGGCGATAGAAAGCTATACATTACTTATTATCAGCGGTTCACAACAACAATCAAAATCGCTGCAAAACAAAAACCAAAAAAAAAAAAAAACTTAGTAACAATACTACGGTGGTAAACACAACTCTTTTGTTTAGTTGCACGAGAAGGTGAACATGAGAAATCGCAACATTTGCTAAAGCACAACACACGTCTCACACTCTTTCTCACACCACAGAAAAGAGAGACACACAAAACAGCAAAACATCCCGGAGAGACAAACTGTGTCTGTGTGTCTGTATGTAGTACCACGACAGAAAAAAGTAGAGCAAACAGAAACGGACAAGAGAAAAGCGGAGCTCATTAAAAAAATATTAGGACTAGGAGGGGAGAAGGAGTTTCTAGAGTTCTAGTACAGGAAAAGGCGAAGCGCGCAGCAGACAAACGATCCGGATTACTCCTCTAACCACGGACCTCGTGTGCTGCAGCAGTAACAGCGGCAAAACAAAACAAGCGCAATGCGCGACCGCGTCGCACCCGCAACCCTCGTCCTCGTCCTCGTTATCGTCGCCGTCCTCCTCCTCGTTGTCGTCCCACTCCTCGTTGTTGTCGCCGTTCTCGTCCTCGTTCTCGTCGCTAATGTCGTCCTCGTTGTCGTCGATATTGGCGTTCCCTATTGTCGTCCTCGTTGTCGTCGATAGTGTCGTTCACTAGTGTCGTCCTCGTTGTCGTCGATATTGTCGTTCGCTATTGTCGTCCTCGTTGTCGTCGATATTGTCTTTCCTACTGTCGTCCTCGTTGTCGTCGCTATTGTCGTTAGCCATTGTCGTCGCAATTGTCGTCCCTCGTCGTCTTCTTTCCTGGACTAGGTCCCGAACCGACATCCCTAACCATGTCCCGAAACTCTGTCCCCCCCCCCCCAAAAAAAAAAAAAAGGCCCAAAATCCCCTTTTAATCCCCTAATCCCCCCCCCCCGGTGTTTGCTCCCTCCCGGGCGATTACAACCAACGGGCAGGAAATTTTAGTTCCCTTGTGGGGCACCCACCCCATT